>Ga0334894_1000021_pt1 | contig 282729 bp, 274 predicted proteins | sample GraSluR3_MG_6_FD_207225 | JGI IMG/M metagenome (GOLD analysis project Ga0334894, IMG submission 207225) | Sludge microbial communities from methane-producing bioreactor in Wageningen University, Netherlands - Granular Sludge_12_05 R3 | ecosystem: Engineered > Bioreactor > Anaerobic >...
CTATGAATTCATATACGTATGACGACTCTTCAGTCGCCGGGTTCCCCCATTCGGACATCTGCGGATCAATACTTATTTGCAGCTCCCCGCAGCTTTTCGCAGCTTGTCACGTTCTTCTTCGGCTTCCGGTGCCAAGGCATTCCCCTTGTGCCCTTATTAGCTTAACCTTTTCGCTTTTGCGTCTTTTTTTTTGCATTACCTTCTTTACTCGCATATGCAATTTTCAATGAACATATAAAAAATGTGGTTATAATGGTGGGCCTGGATGGACTCGAACCATCGACCTCACGCTTATCAGGCGTGCGCTCTAACCACCTGAGCTACAAGCCCATTATGGTGGAGATGAAGAGATTCGAACTCTTGACCCCCTGCTTGCAAGGCAGGTGCTCTCCCAACTGAGCTACACCCCCATAATGTTCAAAAATAATAGAGAAAAAGAAGACCAAAAGGTTCTCCATAGAAAGGAGGTGATCCAGCCGCACCTTCCGATACGGCTACCTTGTTACGACTTCACCCCAATTATCAACCCCACCTTAGGCAGCTGCCTCCGTTTGGTTAGCTCACTGACTTCGGGTGTTGCCGACTTTCGTGGTGTGACGGGCGGTGTGTACAAACCCCGGGAACGCATTCACCGCAACATTCTGATTTGCGATTACTAGTAACTCCGACTTCATGCAGGCGAGTTGCAGCCTGCAATCCGAACTGAGAAATGTTTTTTGAGATTGGCTCCATATTGCTATTTCGCTACCCTCTGTACATCCCATTGTAGCACGTGTGTAGCCCAGGTCATAAGGGGCATGATGATTTGACGTCATCCCCACCTTCCTCCGTATTATCTACGGCAGTCTGTTTAGAGTGCCCGACCTTATCGCTGGCAACTAAACACAAGGGTTGCGCTCGTTGCGGGACTTAACCCAACATCTCACGACACGAGCTGACGACAACCATGCACCACCTGTCTCTCTGTCCCCGAAAGGATAATGCTATCTCTAGCATCGTCAGAGGATGTCAAGACCTGGTAAGGTTCTTCGCGTTGCTTCGAATTAAACCACATGCTCCGCTACTTGTGCGGGGTCCCGTCAATTCCTTTGAGTTTCAGTCTTGCGACCGTACTCCCCAGGCGGAGTATTTATTGTGTTAACTCCGGCACTGACTCTCGCCAACACCTAATACTCATCGTTTACGGCGTGGACTACCAGGGTATCTAATCCTGTTCGCTCCCCACGCTTTCGCGCCTCAGCGTCAGTCTCTGTCCAGTAAGCCGCCTTCGCCACCGGTGTTCTTCCTAATATCTACGCATTTCACCGCTACACTAGGAATTCCGCTTACCTCTCCAGTACTCAAGTACATTAGTTTCAAGTGCACTTTTCCGGTTAAGCCGAAAACTTTCACACCTGACTTAATGTACCGCCTACGCGCCCTTTACGCCCAGTGATTCCGGACAACGCTTGCCCCCTACGTATTACCGCGGCTGCTGGCACGTAGTTAGCCGGGGCTTCCTCCTCAGGTACCGTCATTTTTTCTTCCCTGAAGACAGAGTTTTACGACTCGAAAGCCTTCTTCACTCACGCGGCGTTGCTGCGTCAGGGTTTCCCCCATTGCGCAATATTCCCCACTGCTGCCTCCCGTAGGAGTCTGGACCGTGTCTCAGTTCCAGTGTGGCCGATCACCCTCTCAGGTCGGCTACTCATCGTTGCCTTGGTAGGCTTTTACCCCACCAACTAGCTAATGAGACGCGAGCTCATCTTGTGGCACCGTAGTTTTGACTGTTTCATCATGCGATAATACAGTATTATGCGGTATTAATCTCCGTTTCCAGAGGCTATCCCCCTCCACAAGGCAGATTGCTCACGCGTTACTCACCCGTCCGCCGCTCTCCTTTGCTATCGTCAATCGAAATCTCAGATAGCAAATTCCCGCTCGACTTGCATGTGTTAGGCACGCCGCCAGCGTTCGTCCTGAGCCAGGATCAAACTCTTCGTTTATATCTTAACTCATTTCTTGCCTATTAATTTTTAACTCTTGGAATCTCTGTTTGGTTCTTTTCTTTTTCTCTACTTTTCAATGAACATCGCCCTTTCGGGCCTCTCCTTTTTAAGGAGCTTTACTAATATATCAGTTCTATCCCTCTTTGTCAACACCTTTTCCGCTCTTTTTTCGTTTTTTTCTAATAAAATTATTCTATGTTTTAATATTAATTTCATTATATTAATATAATATATATGATGTTATAATAGTCCTATTATTAAATATATTATTTATAAATAATGAGGTTAATATGGATAAAAAAATCTTTAAATCTATCTTTTTATTAATAACATATACGATTTTACTGACAATTGTCGTTGTCAAATTTGATGATATTTATAAATGGTTTGCATTATTTTTTTCCTATTTCAAACCATTTATATGGGGATTTGTACTAGCCTTTATTTTAAATAAACCTATAAAATTTTTAAATTCAAAATTATACAAAATTTTTAAATTTAAAAAACAAAATATATCTTTATTTTTATCAATATTTATCACATATACGTTGTTTATTGGTCTTATCGTTTCGCTAATGGCATTTATTATTCCACAGCTTTCCGATAGTATTTCTTTATTTATCAACAATATTAACTCCTATAGTAAAAATATAGAAAAAATGGTCAATAGCATCATCGCATATTTAAATTTACAAAATTTTTCAATAGTCGATTTAACACAAATTATTCAAGATAACATGCAAAAAATTTCAGATATTGCCAGCCAACTGTTAACCTCCATTGTAAGTATGACAGCAGGTATTGCAATGGCTTTTATCAATATATTTATCGGACTAATATTCTCTATTTATATAATGTCAAGCAAAAACAAATTGTTACAGCAAATCAATTTACTAGTTGATGCCTATTTACCTCATCGATTCTATAACAAAACAAAACAAATTGCGAAATTAACAAATGAAACTTTTAATAATTTTGTTTCCGGTCAATTATTTGAAGCATTTATATTAGGATGCATGTGTTTTATAGGCATGACCATATTCAGATTTGAATACGCACCTCTTATTAGTGTTCTAATAGCCGTAACAAGCATCATTCCTGTTATCGGCGCTTTTCTCGGCGCTATTCCCAGTGCTTTTATTTTATTGATGGTTTCACCCATAAAAGCATTTTGGTTCGTTATATTTTTAATAATCATTCAGCAAATCGAAGGCAACTTTATATATCCGAAAGTTGTCGGTAATAAAATTGGTCTTCCTGCGATTTGGGTACTTCTAGCCATTATTGTCGGAGGCGGGTTATTTGGTATTGTAGGAATCTTACTTGGTGTTCCGATTTGCTCAATATTATATACATTAATAAAAGATGGCGCTAAAAAACGTTCAGAACATAGAAAAACAATCGGTATTATAAAAACTAACAATAAATCATGATATTTTCTGTTCTTGTTTTTATCTCATAATAGAACATGCAGTAATATCAATCAATTCTAATAAATATTTATAAATCATATTGACAAACAGAACTTATATTGTTACTATTTAAAAAAATAAAATAAAGAATTGCTGACGGAAGTGGAGTTCACCACATGCAATATCTAAACAATAAAAAATAAGTTAAAAAATGCCGACCGTCTGGGCTGTTATTGCTCAGAATGGTCTGTTTTTTTGTAGGAGGTAGCTATACACAATGAATCAAAACAGCTTATTATCACTATACTTGAATCATAAAAAAAATGAAGACATTGATTCAGCGGCAGTATCTTTTTATGCTGGTTTGGATACAATTTATAATTCTTCACCAAAAATTGCGAAATCTATCTTAAAAGAATTTTATGATCAATCCAACAATTTAAAATTAATAGCCAGCGAAAATTTTTCTTCACTTTCAGTGCAGTTGGCACAAGGAAACCTCCTGACCGATAAATACGCAGAAGGATATCCCAACTATAGATTTTATGCAGGCTGTGATAATATTGATGATATTGAATCAGAAGCTGCCAATACAGCCTGTAAATTATTTGGCGCGGAACATGCTTATATTCAACCTCATTCAGGTTCTGATGCAAATTTAATTGCATTTATCGCCATCCTTTCGGCAAAAATACAGCAACCACTTATAGAAAAATTAAATACAACCTCTGCACAGGCAGATAAATCTGAATGGGGAAAAATAAAAAAAGAATTTTTTAATCAAAAGCTTTTTTCTCTTGACTATTATTCGGGCGGACATCTGACCCACGGTTATAGACAAAATTTTTCCGGTCTGCTTTTTAATGTTAAAAATTATATGGTAAATAAAGATAATTTTCTTATAAATCTAGACGAATTGCGCACACAGCTTCATGAATTTAAACCGTTAATATTTTTAGCCGGATATTCGTCATATCCAAGAAAACTTAATTTTGCTAAAATGCGCGAAATGGCCGATGAAGTTGGCGCTATTTTTATGGTAGATATGTCACATTTTGCGGGTTTGGTAGCAGGCGGTGTATATACAGGAGAATATGACCCCGTACCGTATGCGCATATTGTCACAACAACTACACATAAGACACTTAGAGGTCCTCGCGGAGGCTTAATACTATGTAAAAAAGAATTTGCTCCATGGGTTGATAAAGGGTGTCCCTCTGTTATGGGCGGTCCCCTGCCACACGTTATAGCGGCAAAATCAATCGCTTTAAAAGAGGCCTGTAGTCAAGAATTTAAAGATTATGCCGCTAAAATCGTTGAAAATTCTGCAGCCTTGTCTGACGCATTAATTAAAGAAGAAATCAGCGTTGTTACAGGCGGCTCAGATAACCATCTTATTCTAGCCGATGTAGATACAACATTTTCTTTAACAGGCAGACAAGCAGAAAGCGCACTTCGAGACTGTGGTATAACGTTGAACAGAAATGTTTTACCCTTTGATAAAAACGGTCCTTGGTATACAAGTGGGATCAGAATAGGTACCCCGGCAGTTACAACTTTAGGCATGGGTCCTGATGAAATGAAAGAACTGGCGAAAATCATAAAATTGGTTTTAAAAAATACTACTCCAACAACTATTCAAAGCGGCGAGAGACAAGGTCAAACCAGCAAAGCAAAATATATTATAGATGAAAAAGCAAAAATAAAAGCAAAAAAACGAGTGGCCCAACTTCTTGAAAATTTTGTACTTTATCCGGAACTTTGTATAGATATTATCCCTAAATCTTATTTTGAATAAATTACTAAACTGAAATAAAGGTGTTAACCTTTATTTTTTTATGTTTTTTTATCTTATATTTTATATATCATAATTAATTTCAACCAATAAAAATTTTTATGTTTCTCATGTTATACAAATACCAGTTTTATAATAATTTAGTTCCATTTTCAATTAGTATTCGTTATAAAATTTATATTACATTTTTCGTCATTAATAAACAAAATAATATATGTATCATATACTGTATTTGAGTAGTATTACTCAAAAAATAAAAGGAGGCTTGGATAACTTGGAACATTGTGATGATAACTGTTCTTTTAACGCATTCAGCGGTTTAGGAATAGTGATAAGTGTAATGTTTGGAGCAATCATAGCAATATTGTTTGCTTTTAATCTTATCCCGGGCATTGTAACTTCCGCATGGATTGCATTCGGTTTGGGAGTGTTATCGCTTGTCATTTTAATTGCAGGTGTATTTCCGGCTGCTGTTACCGCACCTAATATCTTGTCGAAATGCTTAAGTAGAAATACCACTTGCTTTTTGGTGGGGATAATCGGTACAATCATATCTTCAATAGCCGCATTATCAATCGTATTGGATCCCGCATTTTTATCAGTGATTATACTTGTCGCCATAAGCGCATTTTTCTTTTCACTGATGATTATTGGTTTGATAGCTTTAATAAATTGCATTATATGTAAGTTTTGGCATCAACATTAGAGTTAAAAATAAATAATAAATATTTTTAATAATGCAAAACACAAAGGTTGTCTTTTTGACAATCCTTTGTGTTTTTAAAATTTATCTTTCCAATGCTCTCTCTTATTGACAAAAAACAAGATTTATTTCATTGCGCTACTCATCTTCTCCTTCGGGTTTTCCCGCACCTGCCTCATATTCGTATATTTTTCCATCATATTTGACATTACATATTCCATCTTTTACTTCATAATAATTATTCATTCTATCTATTACAAACTCATTTGTGAATACAGACGCATTTTTATAGACAGATTCGGCTTTACTTTGTATATTTCCCGTTGCAAATATACCATCTCCGTCATCATAGATAATTCCTTTTACAATGTCATAATTTGCGTTTCCGTCATTTGTTGATGCAAAATATATAAACCCATATCCTCCATTAATTCTAACCGCGTCAAAGTAAACTTCTTCCGCTTCTTCTGAAAATCTAACCGACATTGAATCAGTTGCTTTATCATATTGTACATCATATTGAACATCCACGCCTTCGCTTGTCTTAGCTGTTATTTGATAATTCGTTCCATTTTCGTTATAATTAACATCTGTTATCCCAAACATACCAAACGCAATTTCCATTCCTTCTTTGGCTCCATCTGTACCACACGAAGATATAAAAGCCAGATTTAAATCCATTAACGAGACAGATAGCATATCCATTGCAGCAAACGCCATTTCATTCGGCATATTTGTCTGAAGCTTATTATATAAAGTAGCCTTTGAATCTAATATTGTCTGAAGCGAAGTCGCAAATGCAGCATCACTATTGATATTCATCTCATTTGAAGCTGTGCTATCTTTGTTGCCCAAAGAGGCGTTTTTGTTTCCACATGCCACTAACAATAGCAAGAAACTAATTAACAAACAAATGATACAAATCTTTTTTGTCATACAAATCCCCATTAATTATACATTTTATTGATTCAAATTAAATATTTACATTGACATTTGTTGATAAGTAGACGGAATTTCAAATAATTCGCTATCAACTGTTCCTTTGATTTCATTTATCTTCATTGTCTGAGTATAAGAACCACTGATAACATCCATTCTCACCAATGTGTTATTTTTGAAATAATATTTCACTGTCTCATCTGCCGATACTGTGTATTCTTCACAAATCAATGTTTCTCCGTCAATTTCTACATCACTTTTCTTAGCAAATGTCATATCATCATCACTTAACTCATCCAAACTTGGTATTTCAATAGTATCTATTTCTTCAGATGAATCATATTCACTAACAAAAATTATCTTTTGATCATGGTTAATTAAATAGTATTGTCCGTCTTTCATCACAAAGCTCATATTCATGCCTTGTATTGACGTTTGCCCTGCCATATTATTGCCGTCAACCGCTATGACCATATCAACATCACTTTGCTCTCCTTCATATGACATAGACATAGAAATATCCATTTGATAGGTTCCACTCTGAAAAATCTCATTAATATTATCGGCTAAATTTGTCTCTGTGCTTGTTGAATCACTATTTGACGAGTCGTCACCGGAAGATCCGCCGCAACCAGCTAGGCTTAAAATACAAATCAATAATAATATTAAAATAAAACTTATCTTTCTTTTCATTTGTTCCCTCTCTTTTTTATATTTATTATATTCATCCCATTTTATTTAACCGCTATTTTTTCAGCAACTTTACCGATGAGAGGCATTTTGTAGAGTTCATATTTATATGATTTTACTGCAGCAATAATAAAGAATACCAATAAAACAATTTCTACAATCCAGACTAAAACTGCCAGTATTGATAATGCTCCCAAAGCGGCGTAGCTACCCGTTGCTATAACAATAGCCGAAATAATTGCAATGATTATCAACAATACAACTCCAACTACACTAAGTAATATAGATTGCATCGCATGGAATTTTATAAATTGACTATCTTTTTCTATAATATAAATTATAATAGGTACTAAAAAAGCAACATATCTGACTCCGGGAATAAATCCCAGCACCGCTCCTCCCAAATAAGCGATTAATGCCATGATGTTTGCATCCAATCCACCTATTGATGATTTATGCGCCTCATAAATTTTATTTTCCATCTTTTTATTCTCCTTTATTTTCATAATTTAAATTTCTGTACTGAATGATGAGTTCTGCCCTTGTATTTACCCCAAGTTTTTTATAAAGTTTCGTCATGTGCGTATTGGCAGTAGAATATTTGATGTTCATCTTTTGAGCAACTTTTTTTAATGTATATCCTTCCAACAGCAACAAAAATTCTTCATATTGCTTTGGTGACAAATTGTGAATTTTAAAATATTTGTCATTTACATCTTCATTTATTAAAATCTGCTCACCTCCTTGTTTTTTTTTTGCATTGCCTTCAGCTTTCTTTTTAGTAAGTCTTGTTAATACTGCCATAACATCTCCCCTTATCCTAATTTATCATTATTTCTAATGTTATTCTATATCTTTTATAATTAATTTCAATTCATTAGTTCATATGATATTTAAAAAATATTTCATTAATTCTAATGACATCAGTGTTTTTATACATCTTCCTAATAAAATTTATTCTTTTTATATTAAAATCATAATAGAATTTATTGTAATAAAACAAATTTATATTATAATTATTTAAATTATAAAATTAGTTGGAGGAATAAATGAGAGATTATATTTTAATAACCGATGCCACCTCAGATTTATCAAAAGATATCATCAATAAAAACAATATCACAGTAATTCCAATGGAATATGAGATTGATCAGATTAACTATGAATATTATCCATCCTGTAAAAATTTAAGTATTAATCAATTTTATAATAAAATTAAAGAAGGAGTAATGGCCACTACCTCACAAATCAATGTAACGACATATGAAAAATATTTTGAAAATGCCATATTAAATGATAAAAATATTATCTATATTGCATTTTCATCAGCTCTTTCAGGCTCAATACAGAGTGCGCATATTGCAAAAAATAATCTTTCAGAAAAATATTCTAATTTTCAAATTGAAATAATTGATTCTTTCGCCGCATCAGCAGGTGAAGGATTATTAGTATACACAGCAGCAAAATTACAACAAAACGGCAGCTCTTTTAATGAATTAGTTGAATGGTTAAATGAAAACAGACATCACTTATGCCACTGGTTTACTGTAGATGATTTATTTCATTTACATCGAGGCGGCAGAGTCTCTGCTGCATCCGCAATCATCGGTTCCACAATTGGAATCAAGCCTATATTACATGTTGATAACGAAGGCCGCCTTATTCCTGTTAACAAGGTTAGAGGCAGAAAAAAATCTTTAGTAGCCTTGGTGGAGCAAATGGAAAAAACATGTGTTGCCCCTGAATCGCAAACGATATTCATCGGACACTCCAACAGTTATGAGGATGCTGCATTTGTAAAAAACTTAATTTTGGATAAATTTACTGTTAATGATATAATTATTTTAGATATTGGCGCCATTGTCGGTTCACATACCGGTTGCGCAACGATTGCTTTATTTTATTTCGGAACCGAAAAATAATAGAAAAAGGTTTATAGATTAATTTATAAACCTTTTTCTATTTCCAGATAATCTTTAAATAACATAAATAGTTCTGCTCTGCTATTTATATTTAATTTTCTGTAAATATTGGTTGCATACGTATTTACGGTAGAATATGCAATAGACAACATAGCAGAAATTTGTCTGAGAGTGTAACCGCTAAGCATTAACTCGCACACCTCAATTTCACGATTTGTCATACAATACTTTTCATACTTATGTATATTTTCATAATTTATTTCAATTTTTTGGGAATCCTGCGCCCATTGATCTTTATAATAAACTCTGGAAAAAAATGGAGATAGTATCAACAATATCATCATAATAAAAATGCTTGTTATAGTAGATATTTCAATAAAGATCTCTGAAGAAAAATGGTTGATAAAACTTCCTGCCGCTATCGCTGCAATCCCGCCGCATATACCTATAAAAATTATTGAAAGCCTGATATATTTCATGCTATTATATTTTTTCCCTATTACACCAAAAATGTAATATACATTGATCATACCCATTGTACTGCCAATACCTAAAAACACTGAAAATAATATCGCAAATACAGGGGAATGATTTACAAACGTATTGAATATCAGGCCGATAATGGTGCTCCCAAAAGTTATATTCCATGCATAGTGAATGCTATGAATAGAATATGCATATATGAAAAAATAAATCAGGCAACCTATCAAACCGCCAATATAATGCCAATTCATTATAAATAGCTCTGTATTTATTAACGTAATATTTAATATTGCCTTGCCTATCCCTTTACAAAATATAATAAATAAACAGTTGATAACCAAGGTAATATATACTCTTTTCGGAATATATTTTTCAATTTTGTCTTTTGCCATATGGATTATATCAGCCTTATTAAAAAACCAAACCGCAGACAATGCGCCTGCCATGATGACATATAAACATATAAAATCGACTCGTATACTTGCCTGACTGGTCCATAAAGATGAATAATATATAAATAAAGACATTAAATTCATTAAAATAAAAGATACTAATACACTATAAAATTTTTCTGTATTGTTTAATGTGAAAACAAAGGGCATTAAAAGACTTGTATTCACAACACCAAGAGTTAATCCTGTGATAATCGCAGAAATCAAAGAAATATATCGATTATGCACTAAAATAAATACGGCCATCGATACTAGAAGTACTATAACACCCGTTTTAGAAGTTTTTATAAACCATTCTTTTTTAATAAAAATAATAAATATTGCCGAAGAAACTAAATTCAAAGAATGAAGAATGGTTCTGTTTTTGATTCCAAGCACAATATCTGCTTGAGGTGACGCGGTCCACCACGTTGTAAAAACAATAATCCATGCATAATATACTATCCATATAAATATATATGGATAGTTTTGCTTTCTGATTCGATTATGATTTACAACTTTTCCCGTATCAATACTTTTTAACATTATTTTAATCCTGCTATTTTAATATAATCGCTAACAAGACTACCTCATTATCATATCTGTTTTCGTTATTTTATAATTTTCATCGACTTGCAGATAGCAGTTTTCTTTTAAATAATTTATCAAACTTATGGGAGATAATATACTGTTTTGAGTAGAATCCAGCACGCATCTCATAATCGCTTTTTTATCACCGTTTTCATAAGTATCAAGGAAAAAAATTTTGTTTCTGATATCTGTCTGCACTTCTTTACCTGATTTATTTTTTTTGGTAATTATGCATGAATCACTGTCTAATGCCTTTTGAATGCTTATTACTATCTCGTCACATGTGAGATGATCAAATAAAATTTTATAATCTGCTTTCAATAGATGTTTCGACATTTTGCTTTCATTTTTATCAATTTTAACTGCGTCGAGTATCCTGCATCCGACAGGCAACGAAACATTTAATTTATCAATAAAATCCTCGGAATCAAATGAAGCACAATTCAAATCAGCTTCCAGCAACTCGCCGTAAGATTCTATCCCGAGGGCAACCGGCGGCGAAAAAGACATTTTAGCAATAGGATGAAATCCTTGTGTATAATGTAAATCAATTTCCGCCCTGCGAAAAGCCCTTTCCATCAAACGAACCATATCCAAATGTGATAAATATTTGAGCATACCTGTTTTTGTATACTTTACTCTTATAATCATCTGCAAAACTCTCTTAAATCATTATTTTTATTTATGCCGCAACCTGCACAACCTGCTCTGCAGTTTGGGGTTGTCTCGCATCTCTCAGCTTTTTCGTTTTCTTTTATCAAAAATTTTTTGCTTATACCCATATCAATAAAATCCCAGGGTAATATTTCTTCATATGATTTTTCTCTGTTTGCATAAAATTCAGGGTCGATTCCCATTATTCTAAACGCATCCATCCATTTATGATAGGTAAAAACATCATCCCAACCGTCAAATATGCATCCATTTTCCACAGCTTTAACAATGACAGAAGATAATCGTCTATCTCCCAAAGCAAATACTGCTTCCAAAAAGCTCAGTTCAGGTGTATGCATACTCAAAGTAATTTTTTTGTTTCTGCGTTGTTGTTTCAATAGGGTTTGTTTTCTGAGAAATTTCTCAATTGTATTCTGCGCTTTCCATTGAAACGGAGTATGCGGCTTGGGAACAAAACATGATACTGATACTGCGATGGAAATATCTTTGCTTCTCTTTTCTTTGGCAATTTCAAAGTAGGTATCGAGTACTTGATGTGCTAAATCAATAATTTGCACGATATCTTCATCTTCTTCATAAGGAAGCCCCATCATAAAATAAAGTTTCAATCTCCCCCATCCTGCTTCAAAAACTTCCCTGGATGTTTTAAAAATATCGTCTTCCGTAATTTGTTTATTAATAACTTTCCTCATTCTCTCGCTTCCTGCTTCGGGAGCAAAGGTAAGACCTGTTTTTCTAACTTTTTGAATTTTTTTTGCAATATCAACCGAAAAACCATCCATTCTTAACGAAGGTAGTGCAACACTTACTTTCTTAGCTTCATATTTATCTATTAAGTAATTAACAATATCTCCACAGGGTTCATAATCCATTGTAGAAAGTGACACCAATGATACTTCATCATAGCCCGTATTCATCAAACTCTTATCTATTTGGTTTTTTACCGTTGAAGCATCTTTATCCCTCACCGGACGATAAATAAAGCCTGCCTGACAAAATCTGCATCCGCGGATACATCCCCGAAAAATTTCCTGAGTGATCCGATCATGAACAACCTGAATAAACGGAACGATTGGTTTTGCGGGATAATACGAGTTGTCCATATTTTTTATAGTTCGCTTTTTTATTTTTTTGGGGATACCTTCAAATTTCGGCTTAAAACTTTCTATGGTTCCATCACTTTTGTAACGGACATCATATAGACTCGGAACATATACTCCTTGTATAGTTGCAGCCTTTAAAAATAATACTTCTCTTGATATCTTCTTTAATTTATATTCACGAATAAGTTCAACTAATTCGAGGATTACTTCTTCCCCTTCACCTATGCAAAACATATCAATGAAATCGCTCATCGGTTCAGGGTTTACAGTGCAGGGTCCTCCCGCAATAATAATCGGATCATTTTCGTCTCTGTCTTTGCTATAAATCTTAATATTCGCAAGAAGCAGCATATTAATTACATTCGTATAACACATTTCATACTGCAAGGTAAATCCTATAACATCGAAATTTTTTATAGCTGTATGTGTTTCGTTGCTGAACAATAATATACTTTCTTCTTTCATGATCTTGTCTGCATCAATCCAGGGTGCAAACACTCTCTCACAATAAATATTATCTTGTTCATTTAATAAATGATATAATATTTTCAATCCCACATGCGACATTCCTACTTCATATATATCCGGAAATGCAAACGCGAAATGAACCGTATCTTCTTTTAATTCTTTTGTAATGCTGTTTAATTCTCCTCCAATATATCTTCCTGGTTTTTGAACCTTTTTAAGCAGTTTTTCTTCTATTGTTTTATTCATCAATACCTCTGGTCGCTACTCATTATTAATAATTATTATCATATCAAATATTGTTATTGTTGTAAAGCATGCTCTCTTTTGGCAGATACGATCTTTTCCATACTCACGTCACGTCCAAACATACTGTATGCACATATAAGTTCTTCATAGTTTAAAATTTCAATCGTACTTTTTCTTTTATTAATGACTTTAAATAGTATAGTGCGTGTGGCTCCATATCTTTTAATCACATCTGATAAAATGCTTTCTTCACTAACTGCTACTATCCCGCTTTGATTGATATCAACTTTATTTTTCTTCTTATCTATTGCTGTATTTATAATGCCAAAGAAACCTAGGACAAATGGCGTAATGATCATAATGCCCGCCAAAATACAGGCTGCATTAAAAAGCACTAGAATAATACTGATCACCAATGATATATCACACATAATTGATATGCTATCTTGTTTTAAAGCTTTATCCAAAATACTTTTTATTATTTTAGACCCATCCAGCCCACAAATCGGAATCAAATTTAGTAATGCAATTAAAATATTATAATATAAAATATAAGTAAGATAGGTATTCATTGGAAATTTTGCAATTAGAAAATATACACTTATTCCGGCGACCAAATTAAAAAAAATTCCGGATGAATATAATATTAGATCTTTTATGCTGCTTGTACATTTCAATTTTTCAAAGACAAAAACCGCACCAAACGGCATTAAAATAATTTTATTTAATTTTTGCTTAAATAATTTTGCAGAAATTAAATGCCCAAATTCATGAATTGTAAAACAGATAATTCCGCTTATAAATGCTGCTCTTATATTTATCATAAAAAAGAACGGAAGACATATTAGAATACTTGGGCTGATTTTTAAAATATCTCTTTTATTCTTCATTAAACTCTATGTATTCCTCCGGATTTAATGCTTTTGAATCTTTCCATAATTCAAATGTAACAACTGCTTTTCCCCCAGAATCAGAATATGCTTCTCCTATTTTTTGTCCTTGTGAAACCTGATCATCTTCTTTAACCGCAGATACAATACCATCATATATTCCCAGGTAATCATCATCATATTCGACAACCACCCTCTGTTTTTGTATTGTACTGGTTGCTACAATTTTTACCTGCCCGTCTGCAATGCTTTTTACTTCGTTTCCATTTTCTGTTGTAACCTCAATCCCTCTGGCTTCGATAGTCGTATTAAATACAGGATGTGTGCGATTTTCGAATTTACTTGTAATACTGCCATCCACCGGTGCTATAAATGTATTCGTCCCTGAGGAAAAAACATCTGATATGGCTAATTTATAACCTTTTTCAAGTGCTTGCCCAACACTTTGAATGATGTTGTTTTTACTCAATTCGTTAAAATCTGTTTGCTGTGTCAATACTTTGTCAACTGCCGCTGAAAGTTTATTAGAAAATGAAAAATCCGTATTTTTTGTCAACATAATGATCGCTAAGAGCATGCAGCAAACACATGTTTGAACCAATAATGCTCTTTTCTTATTAAATTTTTTTTTATTTTTTTCTTTTGTAGTATATTGGTATGTATCCGGTATTGCGGAAGAACGCATTTTGCTCTCAACATTATATCTAAATTTTGTATCATTGCTCATATAATCACCTTATCAACATTTTGTATATATATATTCTTTATAATATGATTTATGAGTAAATAAAATTAACCAAGCAACACAACATGATCTCTTAATATGTTCGCCGATTATTTTTTATAAGAACAACTTGTATTTTTTATATAAATATGTATAATAGATAATTGCGTCGGGGTGTGGCTCAGCTTGGTAGAGCGCTTGGTTCGGGACCAAGAGGCCGGAGGTTCAAATCCTCTCACTCCGACCATTCATAAAACAATCTAAAACCGCGTATTTCGTAAGAAATGCACGGTTTTTTTTCAACACATATTGCAAAAAAATACAATAAAAAACACTATTAGGCACACACTAAACACACACCTGTTTAATAAAAAAACGTAAAGCTTCGCGTATTCAAACACACGGTGCATCACTTTTTAATTATGTCATTAAACTATTTATCCGTCTGGTCATATATAAAACATTGATTTCATAATAATTTTATTATATAATTCTTTTCATGTTTTTGTTTAGGAGGTCTTACTTTTGCCCTGTTTAACCAAATCACAAAAACGCTTATGGCACTATAATTACGAAAATGAGATAAATATTCTGCACTGTAACGATCATGTTTAAAATATGGTGATATAAAACACAATCCAAATTACTCAAAATACTTTTTGAAGTCCGCCTATCTTTATATACAAATATTCAACTACCATAAATTATTTATATCTATATCTATTGTCTTATACCAACCAATAAAACACATTTATAAAAATTTATGATGATCAAATCGATAGCACATTCCATTTAGGAAGGAATATAATCAATGAATATAAAAATTACTTCAGACAGTACCTGTGACTTATCTTTAGAATTATTAGAACAATATGATATTTCACTTATACCTTTATATGTTTCAAAAGATGGCATCGCCTATAAAGACGGTATAGAAATTACGCCTCAAGATATTTTCTCACATGTAGATGCCGGCGGAGAATTATGCACTACATCAGCAATCAGCGTATATGATTATATAGAATGTTTTTCTCGTTACACGAAAGAATATGATGCTGTTATTCACATTACTATTGGAGCTGAGTTTTCGTCATGTTATCAGAATGCCTGCACAGCCGCACAATCTTTTAAAAATGTGCATATTGTCGATTCTGGCAATTTATCCAGCGGTCAAGGACACATAGTGCTCAATGCGGCCAAAATGGCAAAGCAACAGCTACACCCAGTCGATATTGTAAAATCTCTTCAGGAACTCGTATTGAAAGTAGAAGCCAGTTTTCTTATTGAACGCTTAGACTATATGAGAAAAGGCGGACGTTGTTCTGCTGTTGCAGCGCTTGGTTCTAACCTTCTTGGAATCAAACCCTGCATAGAGGTAAAAAACGGTAAAATGGTAGTTGCAAAAAAATATCGTGGCTCCTTTGAGAGATGTATTAGCCAATATATTAAAGATCGACTAGAAAATCGAAATGATTTGCGTACCGATCTCATTTTTGTTACACATCCAGATGCTCCTGCTTCAGCCATTGAAACTGCAAAGAATGAGATTTTAAAATATGTAAACTTTGATGAAATTATAGAAACAACAGCAAGTTGCACAGTTTCGTGCCACTGCGGGCCTCATACACTTGGTGTTTTGTTTGTTCATAAATAATTTTACATTAATATCCTGTTGCAACTTTATAAATATTTTATAAAATATATTTATTATATGTCTTTTCCTTCATTATTTTTCAATTGAGGTATGAATCATCTAAAAAATCGTATTTAAAATACCCACACAATACAAATACTAAATGCAAAAGAGTGCCTATATCTGCCTACAATAAATACAACCGAAAAAAGCCCGCTCTGGGCTGATTTGAAACTATCTATAAAGAATTATATATTAAATTTATATATCATCTTTTATCAACTATTCTTTCATGATATACTGAGAAAAATACTAAGAATTTGATAGAGATGCCTATGTATAAAATATTAATTGTAGAAGATGATGTGACCATATCAAAAGCAATAAAAAAACATATTGAGGCATGGGGCTGGGAAGCAGCAAATATTACAGACTTTAAAGAAGTTCTTTCACAGTTTTCTTCTTACAATCCACAGCTTGTGCTTCTTGATATATCGCTTCCATTTTATAACGGTTATTATTGGTGTACCGAGATACGAAAAATTTCAAAAGTACCTATTATTTTTCTCTCATCTGCATCAGATAATATGAATATTGTTATGGCAATGAATATGGGTGGAGATGATTACGTTATAAAACCTTTTGATTTAAATGTCCTTACCGCCAAAATACAGGCAATGCTTCGCCGAACATATAATTTTAACGATCAAACAGATATTTACGAGCATAACGGCGTTATTTTAAATAATTCAGATAATTGCCTGTATTATAATGAAAACAAAATTGAACTATCTAAAAATGAATATAAGATCATGCGGCTTCTTATGAAAAACAATGGCAAAGTAATAAGCCGTAGCACTATTATGATGTGCCTTTGGGAGACAGATTGTTATATAGACGATAATACTTTAACAGTAAATATGTCAAGGCTTCGCAAAAAACTAGAGTGCTACGATCTGGCTCAATTTATTACAACAAAAAAAGGATCTGGTTATATCATTGAATGAAATGACGAAAATTAATATAGTAAAAATAATTTCTGTCTATTTATTTCATCATATTAAGTGTATATTTCTTTTTATTATTTTTGCATGCATTTTTTCTATAGTAACATATTTAAACAATCTACCTGTTATTATAATTATTTATGCAGTGGTGCTTTGTATTTTTTTTGCGCTCATAATACTATCTATTGATCTATGGCAATTTTATAAAAAGCATAAATATCTAACAAAGCTTCAAGGGCAGATTATATCGAGTATTGATAATCTTCCGTCACCCAAAAATCTTCTTGAAAAAGATTATTATGAGTTAATACATTTAATACATGAAGATAAAACCAGATTATTATCGGCAGCTGATAACGCAAAAAGTAATTTGATTGATTATTATACGCTCTGGGCGCATCAAATCAAGACACCTATTGCCGCAATGAATTTACTTCTTCAAATCAATGAGCATGAATTTGATATGCAGCTTAAATCTGAACTTTTCAAAATTGAACAATATGTAGAAATGGTACTTACTTACCTTAGACTTGATAGTGCATCTACTGATTTTGTAATAAAACAGTATGATCTAAGCAATATATTAAAACAGGCAATACGAAAATACGCACATATGTTTATTCAAAAACAAATTAGTCTTAATTTAGCTGAAATTAATTGCACTGTATTAACAGACGAAAAATGGCTGTTATTTGTAATTGAGCAAGTGCTTTCAAATGCATTGAAATATACGAATAAAGGTAAAATTTCGATTTATTGTGAAACAAACAAAACGCTTATTATAAAAGATACAGGAATAGGCATCGCAGCCGAGGATTTGCCCAGAGTATTTGAAAAAGGGTTTACAGGGTATAACGGCCGAAATGATAAAAAATCTACCGGTATTGGTCTATATCTTTGCAAACGCACCTTTAATAAACTCGGACATACCATTGTGATCGAATCAACAATAGGCGTAGGCACAGAAGTAAAGATAGGACTTGATGCAGTAAATATAACAATAGAATAGAAAATCTTACAAAAATGTAACATTACACTGAAGAAATGTAAGCTATATCCATGGCACTACATTTCTTCTTTATGTATACTGTTACCGATAATTTTTAAAAGGAGTAACTATTTATGACCATATTAGAAATCAATAACTTGAAAAAAATATATGCAACTCGTTTTGGAGGAGTAAAGGTGCAGGCATTATCCGATGTATCTTTCTCTGTTGAAGAAGATGAATATGTTGCAATTATGGGTGAGAGCGGTTCCGGAAAAACTACCCTACTCAATATCCTTGCAGCGCTGGATAGACCAACAAGCGGCGAAGTGCTCCTAGGCGGCATCAATATTACTACAATTAATGAAAAACGAATTTCGGCTTTTCGCCGAGATAACCTCGGATTCGTTTTCCAGGATTTTAATTTGCTCGACACATTTTCAATTCAAGATAATATCCTTCTGCCACTTGTTCTTTCTGGAGAATCTTATGAAAAAATGATGCCGAAACTGAACCCAATTGCCGATAAACTTAAAATCAGCGACATTCTTTTAAAATACCCATATGAAATATCCGGTGGCCAAAAACAGAGAGCTGCTGTTGCGCGTGCTTTGATCACCAACCCGCAGCTCATCCTTGCTGACGAACCTACAGGTTCTCTTGATTCACATGCCGCAGATAATCTATTGAAGCTTTTTAAAGCAATTAATGCGGAAGGGCAAACCATTTTAATGGTGACACATTCCATCAAAGCTGCAAGTAATGCGAAAAGAGTGCTTTTTCTGCGCGATGGCGAAGTATTTCATCAATTATATAAAGCAAATATGACAGATGAACAAATGTTTAGTAAAATTTCGGACACACTCACCATGATCGCAACAGGCAATTCAAGAGAGTAAGGTGATATAAATGAATAGATCTTTTTATTTTAAACTTGCTCTAACAAACATCAAAAAAAACGGCAAATTTTATTTTCCCTATCTTCTTACTTGTATTGGGACTGTAATGATGTTTTATATTATGTGTTTTTTATCAACAAATGAAGGCATTTCTACTATGCGCAGCGGCGGCCAATACCTTCAGACGATTATGTTTTTTGGCACTATTGTCATCGGTCTTTTTGCAGGTATATTCTTATTTTATACAAACAGTTTTCTAATCAAACGTAGAAAAAAGGAATTCGGTTTATTTAATATACTTGGTATGGATAAACGAAATCTTGCCCGCGTCATAGGTATAGAAAACATTATTATTGCTTTCATTGGACTCGTCGGTGGATTCTTATGTGGAATATTATTTAGCCGACTCATGGTGATGCTGCTTATTAAAATCCTACAATTTCAAATCCAATTCAATTATAATATTTCAAGTTTTTCTATTATAACGACATTGCTTGTATTTTCTGGATTTTTTATACTTATTTACTTAAATACTTTGCGTCAAATACATTTTGCACATCCGATTGAATTGCTTTACGGGAGCAATGTCGGGGAACGCGAGCCAAAAGCAAAATGGGTTCTTGCGCTTCTTGGCTTAATATTTCTCGCAGCAGGGTATGCGATTGCAATATTAACCGAATCTCCGCTCAGTGCAATCGGTCTATTTTTTGTCGCTGTTATTTTTGTCATCATAGGAACATATCTGTTGTTTATAGCAGGAAGCATTGCCTTATTAAAAATTCTAAAAAAGAATAAAAATTATTTTTATACAACCAAACACTTCATTTCTGTATCCAGTATGATGTATCGCATGAAACAAAATGCGGTTGGTCTTGCCAATATCTGCATACTCTCTACTATGGTTCTAGTCATGATTTCCACTACGATCTCACTCTACCTTGGCTATGAAGACACCTTGAGAAATATGTTTCCTAGAAATATAGAAATTGCTATGTACGGCGTATCTTCCAGTGATACAAAGTTGCTCACAGAAAAAATAGAGGATATTATTTCCGACTCTTCTGTTAATGTTATTGATCCTATCCATTATGAGTATGTCAACTATACCGTGACACAGGAAGGCAATGTATTAAGCTTTTTTGGTAATGGCATTGGCACCGAAGGTATATTGGCATATTTTATAACGGTCGATGAATATAACCGCAGCCAAAACACTTCCGCTTCACTAAATAATAATGAATTATTGATGTATGGTGCTGAGAATACGATCAACAATAAAGAAATATATTTCAATCATATAAAATATAATATAAAAGAACAGCTTTCTGATTTAGATATTTCTCAATATAGTGAACTAAATTATACAAGTTCTTACTATGTTTTTATTATGCCCACTTCATCTTCTATTGAAGATATATATAGATCAATGCATAATGCTAATGATGGCTTGTCTTATTATTATGGTTTTGATATCAATGGCAGCGGAGATAATATCATAGCTTCATACAACAAGATTGACAATAGTATTAAAACCCTTAACGGAATCGAATATGAATCTAGTTATGTCCGCTGTGTAGAAAGTGTACGGAACGAATTTTTAAGCATATATGGCGGTTTGTTTTTCCTGGGTATCTTTTTGGGATTGCTCTTCTTGATGGCAACTGTACTCATTATCTACTATAAACAGATCTCTGAAGGATATGATGATAAAGCCAGATTTGAAATTATGCAAAAAGTAGGCATGAGCCGTAGTGAAGTAAAATCTTCAGTAAACACACAGGTGTTAACTGTCTTTTTTCTACCTCTTATCGTGGCCGTGATTCATATCCTTGCCGCCTTTAAAATGATAACAAAATTGCTTGCCTTATTCGGACTGACAAATATATCTTTATTCGCATTATGTACTCTTACTACATTATTGGTATTCAGTATGATATATACTGCTGTCTATTTATTAACTGCTAAGGTATATTATAGAATTGTTAAGTAAAGAGAGAAAATTTAGATTTAGAGAACCATGTTTACCTATCGTTTTATTGTTGAGGAAAAATGACGATTAGGTTTAAAAATAAAAACGGGAATATATATTCCCGTTTTTATCATAATTATATTTTTTCTTTTACAAAATCAACATTGATGTCTTCAAACATTAATACCGCGTGATCATCATCGCTGTCAATCATCATTACTTTATCCATTGCAGGTTCCCAAATATTTTGTTTACCAATAGCTAACTCACATTTTGAACCCTTCTTCCCGCAAAGAATATTATAATCACCAACTGAGCATGGTTTCCAGCCTTCAAACTGGTTTGGATTTTCATAAGTCGTTTTCATCCTTAGAACCTCCTTTATTAATATTCAACTTGCAGTTTTATCATATCATATTATTCCTGCAAAATCGATTTTATTTTTAAATATTCCCGCAAAGTATATTCATATAATTTATTCTTTCTGTAAAATTATTAAATTACTGTTGTAATTTAGGAATTTTAAGCACCTTTTTAATAAAAATTTCAACAATGCAGGGATCAAATTGGGTGCCGGAGCATCTTTGTAATTCTTCAACAGCTTCTTCGTCATCTAATGCATCTTCATATATTCTATCTGTCGTCATAGCATCATACGAATCAGCTACTGCAATTATTCTGGCAATTTGCAAAATTTCTTCTCCCTTTAATCCTTTCGGATAGCCTGTACCATCCCATCTTTCATGATGCTGCAAAACATAGGTCGCAATTTCTGAGAATTCAGGAACTGAATTTAAAATACGGTATCCGGATTCTGAATGCTTCCTTATGATGTCACGCTCATTTTTATTTAATTTCTCGGGTTTATTAAGTATTTCTCTATTTATTTCTATTTTACCAATATCGTGCATCAGTCCGGCGATCTTGATTTGAGCAATATCTGCATAATCAAAATTCATATTGGCCGCAATTGCCTCACAGATTCCGCTTACTCGAATTGAATGGAGATGTTCTCTGGTGTTCTTTTTATAAAGTGACTGCATAATTTGATTGACTTCACTATTTTCAACCTTTACAATTTTAGATCTTTTATATTTATACATTTGATCTTCAGCAATTTTGAAAATTTCTTTTATATTTTCTGACTCAATATTTTTTGTATTAGAACCAAATGATATAGAAATGGCCACATCCTTTATTTTTTCTGTTTCTGATAATTTTCGAATACGTTCAATAATTTGTTTCGTTTTTACAATATCTGTTTTTGGAAGTAAAATAACAAACTCGTCTCCGCCGATCCGAGCTATAATATCATCGCTCCTGCATCCGTTTTTTAATATCTCTGCCACTTTCTTTAAAACTTTATCTCCAGTTGAGTGACCGCATTTATCATTGATACTCTTAAGAAAATCTACATCTACCATAATCAATGTAAGCGGTAGATTTCTTTTTGTATCTAATCTTTTTAATTCTTCTTCATAAAATCTGCGATTATATAATTCGGTAAGTTGATCATGGTAACTTAAATATAATATCTGTTCTTCTTTCTTTTTCCGCTCTGTTATATCTTGAATCGTACCAATAATCTTCGTGGGCTTCCCTTCTTTATCCATAACCAAAACAGCCATGGAATGAATATACGTTTCTTTTCCGCTATCTAACTTATTTATTTTAAACTCAACATTATATTCTTCATTTTTTTCAATTAAATTTTTATATTTTTTATCTAAAACTTTACGATATTCCTTACATGCGATGCTTTGAATCCTTTCAAACGGCAGATATTGTGAAGCTTGTTTTATTCCATATATGTTCAATGACTCATTTGATGCCCATACTATTTTTGTATGTAGATCTATTTCCCAATTGCCTACACGTGCCATTTTCTGTGCTGCAAGCAGACGCTGTTCACTCTTAATCAATGCTTCCTCAGCCAACTTTTTTTGAGTTATGTCGCGGCTCATCCCCCAGATCCCAATGATTTTTCCTCTTCTGTTATATAATGGATATTTAGATACCGAAGCCCATGTTTTTGTGCCATCACATCTTTTTATCAATTCATCTTTCCTTATTATTGGTCTGCCTGTTTGCAGGATACTTTTTTCTTCTTCAAAAATCTCTTTTGCAGAATCTTCCGACATAAAATCAAAGTCGGTTTTACCTCTTATTTCCGACAGTTTTTTTATTCCGTGTTTTTTTGCTTTACGTTTGTTGATAAATATAAATCTGCTTTTTTTGTCCTTAAAGTAATATGAATCCTCCGAGTCATCCATTATGGCCTTAAACATAAGAAATTTCGTTACAAAATGAACCATTTGCAAACATCCTTTATATTATCTTTTCAAGCATTCCTATACTACATTATTCATATTTGTTATATTTTGTCAAGTTTTGTATTTTAAATGCTTTATAATAAATTATTTATTGTTAATTCTTTTATCTGTAATTCATAATCAACAACGCTCAGCCACTGATCAAATTTTCTTCCAACATTATTATATTGACCTACATATTTGAATCCAAGTTTTTTAAAAAGCCTTTGGCTTTTTTCATTCGGATATGTAATGCATGCAATCGCCATATAATAAGGATAATCATTAAGCTGCTTAAGTAGAGCTCGCAAAATCTCATTTCCATATCCTTTAGAACAAAAATCTTTGTGGATATAAATAGATATTTCAACCGTGCTGTCATAGGCCACTTTCTTTTTAAACTGATTAGCATATGCATAGCCAACGATCTTACCGTTTAATTCGTATACTAGCCACGGATATTTTTTAGTATATCGAGTAATTCTATTTTCCATTTCCGTAACTGAAGGTGCACAAATATCAAAGCTAATAACCGTTTCTTCTACATAATATCTATATATATTCGCTATTTCTTTTGCATCTTTTAGTTGCACATTTCTAATCATATTTTTCTTGTTTTCTCCTGAATATTTGATTAAAATATCATACTCTTTTATTATTAAATAAAATTTATACTCTTTTTGCCATACCAATAAATTGCATCAAAAGCAGTGATATAAGTAAGTATAGCATACAACATATAAAGACTCCACCATGAAGCCTGTTTTGTAAATATATCGAATAAATAGATAAGTTCATCCATCTTCCGGGCAAGAAAAACGCTGTTTTTTGTAAAAACAATGCCCATTGCGGAAGCGTTATGACCAATTCACCAAAAACTGCATTGATAAAAGTAAACATGGGTGCCAACAACATAATAATTGTTGTATTTTTTATAGTAATAACAAAGATACTGCTTAATGCCGATACACTTATAAGATAGGCTAAGATGGAATTTGATAGTAAAATACATTTGACTGCTGCCACGTCGGTAAAAACACTATAAAATGTAACGATAACAACCCATCCCGCCATAGAAATTAGAAGTATCGGCAAAATAATTCCCAAAATCAATTGCCACTGTTTTGCTCCTGTTACAATGAGCCGATCCGCAATCCCCGTTTTTAAAATTTCAACATAATATATGGAGGATATAAAGACGAAAAAAGCGCTGATAGCAGCATACCATTTTGCAGACAGGCCAATTTCCGGCAGCATATCTATATCTATCACCGATGCAGAATTTTCGTGTTCCAGACTACTCCTAATTTCAAGGGACATGGATTCATACCAGAGTCGCTCTATATTTTCCCTTTGGCTTTGTTCATCATCTTTTGAATAATAAATTCCTTGCTTATGCAAAAACTCCTTTGTTTGCCGGATCACAAATTCTTCTATCCAGCACATCAAAGCATTATTCAACACAGGTTCACTGATTGTTGCTTTTGCATTCGAAGATGGTGAATAATACGGTTCTACAATACCGTCAAATTCCCCCTTTGATAATTTAGAAGTAAAATCATTAGTTAATATAAATACAGCTTCTACTTTACCTTTCTCTAATAAATAGAAAGATTCTTCTTTATCAGCCAGTATAATTTCATAATCTTCATTAGCATAAAATGATTCTAAAAATTGTGATGAAATTTCACCATCATCTTCATTCACAAAAACTATTTTTATTTTATTATTCGCTGCCGTTGAATTATAGTTACTATATAAAGGTATTAGGGAGATTATGATCGCAATAATTAAAAAAAACCATGTCCCTATTTTTAATGTATATATTTTAAAACTAGCCTTGAAAATATTTGATATCCATTTCATTTTGCGAATCCTCTCTTTCGCATACTGAAGAATGCTCCAGCAAAGAATATAATATTCCAAGCTATTAATTTATAAATATCTATGAGATACTGATTTCTGTCATATAAAAACAATGCATTTGTTATGCTTCGCATAGAAGCCCTAAACGGTAACAGTCCCCCTGATAAATTAACCCAATCCGGCATAAAAACAGCGGGAATGATCGCCCCGGAAATAACAGCCATAAAAATAGCGATATAAAACGCTACCCACGTACTTATATCTCCTTTATAAAAAACGCTTCCTATTAATAATGCCATCGATGAATAACACAGCGCCGATAATATTGTTGCAAAAAATAAAGCGGGCATATTTGTAGAAAAATCCATTTTTAATGTAGCATTTAATAACGAAGATAAAATACTCGAAGGATATACCAATACTATAATCATTGATATGAATATGAAACCAGAGAATATTCTTGCAAAGAAATATGCTATCCATCTTTTATTCCATAGAAAACCTCTTTGAAGCACATTTTTTTTCAAATCTCTGGAAGTTATAGCAGCAAGCGGAATCATCGCAAATACTGCAAAAAAAGTAAATATTGCGCCCATATAATATTCAGTAGGCACATATTCTCCAACCGGTGAAATGGTTCCTTCCTGAGACAGGATTGCTCTTCTGTTCATAAATTCATTGATAGCTAAATTCGTGGTATGAGTAACAAAGCTCTCTAATTCTTCTAGAGAAATTCCCTTATTTAGAAAAAACTTGGTTGAATATTCAATTAAATTTTGCCCTTTTTCGACAGTACTTAAAGAACTATTCAAAGTCATTTTTATTAAAGTTATTTCAAGATTATGTCCGTTTTGACTATATAAATCTACATATGTTTTCTTTTTAGATTTTATTGAATCAAGTAAATTATTAGGTATATGTATGACTATTAAAACATCGTTGCTCTCTAATAATTCTATTCCTTCATCCAGAGAATTAACCGAATACGGCACAACTAAATCTTCAAGTGCTTTTGAATTCAACATTTGATTTAAAAAAGCTGCTACTTCCTTGCTTTTATCTTCATTGATGATAGCAACATTGAATTTTGTTATTTTGGCAGTAAAAAGCAAAGGTGCTACAATGCTTCCAAACAAAATCATTATGATGATTGGTGATATAATACAAATTATAACAAGCGCTCTGCTTTCAAATACACGTTTTAAATCATAAAATATATATTTCATTCTCATTGTGCAGATCTTGCTTTTTTTAAAAGAAATTCGGTATAAAGAAGTACATTTTCAAAAAATTGCACTTCCCCTTCATCGATATATAATACCCTATCAGCGATATGCATTAATTGTTCGGCGTAGTGTCCGGATATTATTTGTGTAATTCCTTGCTGTGAAAGCTCTTTCAGATAAAAAAATATCTCCTTACAATGCTTCTCATCAATTCCAACCATCGGTTCATCTAATATCAGAATTTTCGGATCATTGAGCAGCCCAACCGCAAGATTAATTCTTCTTTTCATTCCTCCTGATAGTTTTTTGATCTTTTTATGGAACAAATCATATAAATCTAATCTCTCTCCGATTTCTTGAGCCTTTAATTTTGCCTTTTTTTTTGAATATTTCGACCAATATAGTAAATTATCTAATACAGTAAGCTCATCAAACAGAGCAATCTCCTGCGGAACATATCCGACAATAGAACGAAAATAATCTATATTCTCTCCCACGTATTTTTCATTTATATAATATTCTCCGCTATCGGGCATATTAAGAAGTGCAAGAATATTCAGCAGAGTCGATTTGCCTGCTCCGTTTGGACCGGTAAGCCCGATGATTTCCCCTTTTTGTATTTCGAAAGAAAGATTATTTAATATTTTTTGTTTTTCATAACTTTTAGATATTTTATTTATTTTAATCAACCAACTTGATCCTTATAATTATTTTTTAAATTTTTTATAATAATTTTGTTTTAATTTTGACATCTTCTTATCACGTTCTGAAAGTTCTGAGTGCAATTCATTAGCTTTACTTGCCCACTTTTCAGAAATAGGCTTTGTTTTCACTGCAAGTTCATCTACATTTTCGATTGCACACATCTCGGTTGAATAGGCTTTAGAATCTTGTACTATATTTACTAATTTATCAGGATTATCTAGAACCGGGCATGCTTGAAACGGGTTCTCATTAAAAGGTTGGCCTGCACGAAAAGCTCTGAAAAAAGTAGATTTCAAAGCCTCAAGCAGACTCATTTCCCTTATATTTGAATCAGAATAATGGCAGAATGCACATGGTTCAACATCTCCTCTTGAATTAATATGCACATATTGTCTGCCTCCCGCAATACATCCTCCAACCATATAGCCATCGTTCCAAAAATCTATCACATTCATCTTTTTCGCATCACGGATTTCGCGAATACGTTTTGATACATATGCACGCTGCTCAGGGCTGCAAACTAAGTTCAATGCAGCATCTTTACCTACCGGCAGATAGGTAAAATACCATCCGGCCCAGCATCCTTTTTCAGCCATCAAATCAATAAATTCCTTGCTTGTTACCACATCATAGTTTTTAGGATGAAAACAAGAAGAATACGCAAACGGCACACCTCGCTCTTTTAGTAAGTCCATTGCTTTCATTATTTTTGCATATGTACCTTTACCTCGTCTGAAATCAGTTTCCTCTTCAAATCCCTCTACTCCAAAGCCAAAGGTTAAATTCTTGAGTTTTGCAACCTCGTCTGCAAACTTCTCATCGATTAAAGTTCCATTTGTAAATGCATGAAAAACAGAAAAGCGATGTTTTTTAGCAAGTAAAAGTAAATCATTTTTTCTCATCAAGGGTTCTCCGCCCGTAAAAAGAAAGAAATGCACGCCCAATTTTTCTGCTTCCGAGACGATACGATCAAGCTCATTATACGACAAGCCTTCATCTTTGCCATAGCCTGCGGCATAACAGCCAATACAATTTAAATTACATGCATAGGTTGGATCAATCAGCAAAGCACGCGGTATACAGCATTTATGTATTCTTGACAAAATATGCTGCTTAATCCCTGAAAAATCATGCATTAAAAACCACGATAAATAATTTTTATGATGGATTTGCTGGTAGAAATAATAGTAAAGTCTTTTACTAGAAATCAATAATGGGATCTTTTTTACTTCGTTTCCCAATTTCATTTTAGCCATTAATATCTGTTACCGCCTTTCATAATGTTGCCACTTTATTAATAAAGCAACAAAATAATCCCTGCTATTGTTTTTAATATATCATTTTGATTGATATATTCTTCTTTATCAATATCTAATGCCGAGAACAATCCATCACTTGAATCAACTGTGATACCTGCTTTTGATATGAAATCCGGTGCCACGACCTCTACATCTTCATATTTTTGCGTTAAGGAAATATGCAGCAATAGTTTTTGTGTTTCACCGCCTATATTTAAACTTACATCTCCGTCTCCGCTACCTGTTATATTTGCGCTGTTATCTTTTGTTTGCTGCCAATTCATAGTACCGGATACTGAATATATATCGGTATCGCCATCACTGTAATTATATATTTTTGTATTATATTCATATTGAGAAGAGTAAGTATCTTCTGTATTAACACTACTCCATTGCGCAGTGATAGAATCTTTTTTACCGGACTTATCCATCAATTGATAATTAAAATTACCTTCATAATTATCTTCTTCTTGCAATATATTATTATACGTTATATCAAATCCGCTTCCGTCAAAATTTATCAATTTTATTGCTTGTTGTTCTTCGAATCCGTTTATATATTGATTGTTAACAAAAGTTAAAGTTTTATTTCCATCATTGATAATAATTTCAAATCCATATGCAGTATCTTCAATGCTTTGAATTTTAAATGCGAGACTTAAATTATCTATTTCTGAATCAGTTAAATCATTAATAGATTGAATCGCCTTATCTATTGCGTTTTCATTTGAAGCCTGATCGTTTTCTGTGCTCTCAAAAACAGAATTAATGTTAGAGTTGCTGTTTAATAATGAACATAAATCTAATAAAGTCTGTTTAGCGCTCTGACCTTTTAAATTCAATGTAATAGAAGACAATTCAGTGTCTTTGCTTAGGATAGATTTTGTCTCAGTATTCACAGTGTAATTATCGTCTGCTGTATTTTCTAAAATTGTCGATATGTATGTATCTATATCAGCGGTATATTGCTCATCTGTACTTACCTGGAGATCGCTATCCAGCAATTTATTTAATCTTTCTATCGGAAGTAATGTCGCGAACGAATTCGCTATAGGCTCATCCATTTGATAGCGAACCATTTTTTTATCTGAATTGCCGCTTTTTATCATCATAATATTATCAATAAAATAGATGCCTCCACTTTGTGTTTTTTCCCCATTCATACCAACACTGACAACCTGTGAAGCATTGCTTGCCGCCACATCCATGAGAATTTCTGATGTGAAATTAAGCTTCTCACTGGAACTTGATGAGTTGGAAAGCTCTATGCTCGTTATCATGCTGCTCGATTTTGTTGTATCAACATCAGCTGAAGGATTAAACAGTTTATCCGTCTGCAAAGAAGAGATATTTTGTGTGCTTGATGACATATCAAGTAAAATACTCTTTAAATTTTCAGTGAATATTTCCTGCGAACTTTTCCCTCCGCATGCCACAAAAAATAATACACTCATTAATATAAGTGCTAAAACAAACAATTTTTTCATTGTCTTCATATGTAATTTTCTCCTCTTAAATAAATGTAGGTCCTTATTCGTGAGATTATTTTAACAGAAAAAAAATGCAACAGCAATTATTTAATTCATTTATGGATCTTAATAATCATTTTTATTAATTAAATAAAAAGAGTTACCCAAATAGTAACCCTGTTTTTAAATAACTAACTTATTTTTTTAATTTATATATTTTCTTTATAGATGCCAAAACTACGAAATCTCTCGTAGCGGTCTTGTGCCATTTCTTCCCCCGGTATCTCTTGATATTCTCTAACTTTTGCCCATAGCTTTGATTGCAATTGATTATATAAAGGCGTAAAATCTTTTTTGGGTTCGATAATAACTTCCTCAATAACTTTCAATCGTTTTAAATCATTTGCGGTTAGTTTTAAACATTCTGCGGCATCCTTTACTTTTTTTGAATCTTTCCAAAGGATACTTGCGCATCCTTCCGGTGAAATGACAGAATACATTGCATTTTCAAGCATCCATACTTCATTCGCCACAGCCAGCGCAAGTGCGCCTCCGCTTCCTCCTTCTCCGATAAAAATGGAAATAATCGGTGTTTTAAGCGCCATCATTTCCATTAGATTTTCCGCTATGGCCTGTCCTTGGCCACGTTCTTCTGCACCAATACCACAAAAAGCTCCTGCCGTATCCACAAAACAAATAACAGGACGACGAAACTTTTCGGCTTGTTTCATAAGCCGAAGTGATTTTCTATATCCTTCGGGATTGGGCGCTCCAAAATTTCTAAAAACTTTTTCTTTTGTAGATGCACCTTTTTCCATCGCAATGACTGTTACTGGTATATCTACTAAATACGCAATCCCACCAACAACAGCGGTATCTTCTCCAAAGCGACGATCACCGTGAAGTTCTATAAAATCAGTAAAGATAGCATCTATATAATCAATTCCTGTTGGCCTGCCCTTTGCTCGAGAAGCTATCACTTTTTCGTATGCGCTCATTTTTATGCTCTCCTTTCATGAAAAGACAGGATGCTTCCAATCATCTCTTTTTGATTTTTGCGGGATATAATATTATCAATAAATCCCTTTTCTAAAAGAAACTCTGCTTTTTGAAACTCTGCAGGAAGTTTTCGCCGTATTGTTTGTTCAATAACTCTCGGTCCCGCAAAACCGATCAATGCATTAGGTTCAGCAAGTATAATATCTCCCTCCATCGCAAAGCTTGCCGTGACTCCTCCTGTTGTAGGGTCGGTTAAAACCGTCAGATAAAAATTCCCGTAATCGTTATGCTTTTTTACCGCACCGCTCGTTTTTGCCATTTGCATCAAAGAAAGGATACCCTCCTGCATTCTTGCCCCTCCTGAGACAGTATAGCCCACTACCGGTAAATTATTTCCCGTTGCATATTCAAATAACCGTGTGATCTTTTCTCCCACAACAGAACCCATACTGCCCATCATAAAGCCGGCTTCCATAACAAATAAAACACAATTGATATCGTTAATGGTTGCTGTGCCGCAGAGAACCGCTTCTTTTTCTTTGGATGCAAGCCTGGCATCTTTTAATTTTTTATCATAACCCGGAAAAGATAATACATCTATACTTTCTAAGCCACCAAATAATTCAACAAAGCTGTTTTCATCCGTAATAAAGTCAATACGTTGACGCGCATTCATTCGAAAATGATAACCACAATCACATACATAATAACTCTCAGATAAAATTGTCAATGGCGTTTTTTTCTCACATACAGGACAATATGCCATTATTTCTGTGCCTTGCTGCGACACAGGTTTTTTAGGTGCTCTGCCGCCTTTTTCCAATTCATTTTTCGGCTGCCTAAACAGTCCCTTTTTTAACATATATTAAGGCCTCTTTTCCATGAAGTTCGTATAGTATTCTCCATTACAAAATTCATCGCTGCTTATAATGTCCAGCTGCTGAGAGATATTGTTGGAAATACCTTCTACTACCAGTTCACATAACGATGCTTTCATTTTCCGTATTGCTTCTTCTCTGGTCTTGGCATGAATGATCAATTTACCAATTAACGGATCATAAAATGGATTCATTTTATAATTTTGATATAAAAAAGTATCAAAGCGAACTTGTGGTCCTCCCGGAATATGTAAAAAATTTATCTTTCCGCTTCCATTTCCCACCTTTGATATATCCGCATTGATTCTGCATTCAATTGAGTTTCCGACGATGTGAATATCATTTTGCTGAAAATTAAGACAAACACCAGCAGCAATACGAATCTGCCATTTAACAATATCTATCCCAGTTACCATTTCTGTTATAGGGTGTTCTACCTGAAGACGAGTATTCATCTCCATAAAATAATAATTGTTCTCTTTATCCAGCAAAAACTCAATCGTCCCGGCGTTTGTGTACCCAACTGCTTCAGCAGCTTTTGATGCAGAAATCATCATCTCTTCTCTTAATTTTTCTGAAATCGCGCAAGAAGGTGATTCTTCTATTAATTTTTGATTTTTAAATTGAATTGAACATTCTCTCTCACCAAGGCAAACAATTTTTCCTTTTTCGTCTGCTAAAATTTGAATTTCAATATGTTTTGCTGGCGATAAAAATTTTTCCAAATAAACTCCACCGTCTCCAAAAGCACTTTGTGCTTCAGTCGATGCCATCAAAAATGCATTTTCAAGTTCCTCTGCATTTTCAACATAGCGTATACCTCGTCCGCCTCCGCCTGCTTTTGCCTTTATAAGCAATGGATATCCTATTTTTTCTGCTTTTGATTTTGCATCGTTTATATCACTTATAATACTGCTCCCAGGTACCGTAGGCACTTTCGCATCTGACATTATCTTTCTGGCTATATTCTTATCACCCATTTTAGCAATGACTTCAGGTTCCGGACCTATAAACACAAGATCATGTTTTTTGCATAGTGCTGCAAATTCTGCATTTTCAGCAAGAAATCCGTATCCCGGATGAATAGCTTGACACCCTGTAATAAGAGCTGCTGTAATTATTGCATTTTTATTTAAATAACTATTACTCGCTAAATAGTCTCCTATACAAATACATTCATCAGCCATAGATATATGTATTGATTCACTGTCTGCCTGAGAATATACAGCCACACTTAAAATACCCATTTCTTTGCAAGCTCTGATAACGCGAACCGCTATTTCACCTCGGTTTGCAATAAGTATCTTTGAAAACAAGATAGTCACCTCACTAACTGATAGTAAAGGAAAAATCAGCACTAAGACAAAGTTGTCCTGATGTGTATCCTTTTCCACTTGCAAAATAAAATGAGCCTTTTGATTTTGTTATAATACATTGGGATTCGAGTATGTCTCCGGGTATAACCTTTTTTCTAAATCGAACATTATTAAGCCCTGTAAAATAGGGGGTTTTCATTTCTTTATTTAAATTTGCCAGTAATACACAGGCAGTTTGAGCTACCATCTCACAAAGAATGACTCCGGGCACAACCGGATTATTTGGAAAATGCCCTTGTAAAAACCATTCATCACCTTGAATTGTATATTTGCCATATGCAATCCCATCATTAACGTTCGCCTCATCAACCAATAGCATTTTATCTCTATGCGGAATTATTTTCATAATTTCTTCTCTATTCATCTGCTTCACCCGACTTGATATAAAATAACGGTTGACCAAATTGTACAACATCACCATTTTTTATGCAAATTTCAGTAATGATTCCTTCTTGTTCTGCTGTTATTTCATTCATCAGTTTCATTGCTTCAATAATACATAACACGTCTCCGCTTTTAATCGTGCTCCCGACCTTTACAAAAGGAGCAGACTCAGGAGACGGTGCAGCATAAAAAACACCGACCATGGGAGATGTAATTACGCTGCCTTTAGCGGCATTGATACCTGTTTCAGTTTTTTCAACAAGCTCCATCATACAAGATTCTTGCTGTTCAATTGAATCTTCACTTATGACTGCTTTACTTTTCTCAAGGCGTATCGATGAATCTTTTTCCTTTATTTCAATTAAATTTAGCCCCGCATTATTCATAATATTAACTAGTTCTTGAATGAATTTAAGTTCCATGTAAATATCAATCCTTTCATATCAAAGTATGCAAACTAATGCTGCACCTTTGTAAAGGCCACACAGGCATTATGCCCGCCAAATCCTAATGATACAGATAATGCCAGTTTTATTTCTGCCTCTCTTGCATTGATAGGCACATAATCTAAATCGCATTCAGGATCCGCTTCCAACAAACCTATTGTCGGTGGAATGATACCATTTTTCATAGCAAGTATTGCGGCAACAGCTTCTATCGCTCCCGCAGCACCAAGCATATGCCCTGTCATAGATTTTGTAGAACTGATGAGAGCCTTATTTGCTTTGCTTCCAAGTGCTTTCTTAATTGCAAGAGTTTCTGATTTATCGTTAAGTGGTGTACTTGTGCCATGCGCATTTATGTAGATTTTTTCTTCATCTTCCATTTGTGCTTCTATGATTGCATTTTCAATTGCTTTAGCGCTGCTGGCCGCCTGAGGATCCGGCGCAGTGATATGATAAGCATCACATGTAGAACCATATCCTTTTATTTCGGCATAGATAATAGCGCCTCTTTTTATCGCATGCTCGTATTCTTCTAAAACAAGCGCTCCTGCCCCTTCTCCTATTACAAAGCCACTTCTTCTTATATCAAATGGAATAGATGCTGCCACAATATCTTCAGTTGTAGTAAGCGCCATACAATTTGTAAATCCGGCTACTCCTATAGGTGTGATCGCCGCTTCAGAGCCACCTGTTATGATTGCATCCGCGTATCCATACCTGATAGCTCTAAAAGCTTCTCCTATTGCATTGGTTCCTGTTGCGCACGCGGTTACAATAGGAATGCATGGACCTTGTGCATTAAATCTTATGGCTATATTGCCTGCCGCAATATTTGCGATCATCATCGGAATATAGTAAGGCGATACCTTTTTAGGCCCACCCGTTAATAATTTTTCCAATTCAACGGACCCTGTTTGCAATCCGCCTGTCCCTGATCCATAGTAAACACCAAAGCGCTGTGAATCAATATTGTCAAGAATCTTACTATCTTCTACTGCTTGCGAAGCCGCCGCAATAGCATATTGAGAAAACAAATCACTCTTTCTGATTTCACTTTTTTCTAAATATATGAAAGGATCAAAATCTTTAACTTCTGCAGCTAATTTAGCCTTATAAACGGTAGTATCAAATTTTGTTATCCTTCCTATGCCATTTACGCCGGTTATTATATTATTCCAAAATGTATTTACATCATTGCCCACGGGAGTGATCGCTCCCATACCAGTAACAACAACTCTCTTCATTAAAGGTTAGTTCCTTTCATAAATCAAATTTTTTCTACATTGCCATGCCGCCGTCAACACGTATGACTTCCCCTGTTATATACTTTGCCTTATCACTTGAAAGAAAAGCGACAAGTTCTGCAATATCCTGTGTATTTCCAAGAAAGCCCAGTGGTATTGTCGCGGCTATATTTTCTTTTTGTTTTTCTGATAGCGCAGCAGTCATCTCTGTAGAAATATAGCCCGGGGCCACTGCATTACAACATACTCCTTTAGATGCCAGTTCACGAGCGACTGACTTCGTAAGCCCTATAAGTCCTGCCTTTGATGCAGAATAGTTCGCCTGCCCAGCATTGCCCATAATACCTGAAACTGAACTGATGTTAATAATTCTACCTGATTTGTTTTTGATAAAATTAGGATAACAATGTTTTATCATATTAAATGTTCCTTTTAAATTGATATCCAGCACTAAATCATAATCAGTCTCTTTCATAGTAAAAATAAGTCCATCTTTTGTAATGCCTGCATTATTAATGAGAATATCGATTTTCCCCATATCTTTTATAATAACATTTATGGTCTCTTTAGTAGAAATATAATCAGCTACATTGCACTTATAAGCTTTCGCTTTAACGCCAAATTGCTGCGCATGAATACAAACTTCATTTGCTGGCAATTCATTTCCAGAATAAATGACCGCAATATCGGCACCCTGCTCTGCCAGCTTTAGTGCGATCGCTCTGCCTATACCTCTTGATCCGCCGGTTATAACTGCTTTTTTATTTTCCATTTCTACCTCAATATTTTAATTTCTCTAAAGTATTTTCAAGACTTGCCTTGTCTTCAACATTATAAATTTGAACTTCTTCAGAAATTTTGCCAATTAATCCGGATAAAATTTTTCCCGCACCAACTTCTATAAATATATTGATCCCGCTTGCTGTCATATTTTCAATTATCTCTTGCCATCTAACAGGATTTTTAATTTGTTCTGCCATCAAATTCTCTATATTTTCATTATAAAGGTTTGCTGTATAATTTGAATATATATCAATATCAGGACACAACATCGTATACTTTTTGAGTTCATTGGCAAATTTATGTGATGCCTTCTCCATAAACGGAGAATGAAATCCCCCGCTTACACTTAACGAAACAGCTCGGCCGCCCGCTTGTTTGACATCTGATTTAAATTGTTCAATTTCTTCTCTTAAACCTGCAACAACCAATTGCCCCGGGCAATTATAATTTACCGGATAAATATTGCCATAATTTTTACATAAACCTTCTATGACTCTATTCTTAAGTCTTAAAACGGCCAACATAACACTGTCAAAATTCTCTGCTGATGATTGCATATATTCGCCTCGCTTACAGACCAAACTAAATCCATCTTGTTTTCTTAATATGCCTGCAAAAGTCAAAGCCGGTATTTCCCCTAAGGAAAACCCTGCAACCGCAGTCGGGATAACTCCATTTTCACGTAAAGCTTCGGCTGCTGCTAAATCTACACAATACAAACATGGTTGGGTATTCACAGTTTGCGTTAACTCTTCTCTCGTACCGTAAAAACACTGATGAGAAGTATCTCGCCGAATCGTATCTGCCAATTCAAAGACCGCTTTTGCGGCAGGGCTGATTTCATATAATTCTTTGCCCATGCCGCTATATTGCGCACCTTGGCCCGAGAACACAAATGCTATTTTTCGCATAAGTATAATCCTTTAAATATAAATTATCCGTTTACTTTTTTTTCTATAAAAGCAACCAATTCTCCGATTGTTGAAAAGTTTTCTTCAAGCTCTAATTCCACTTCTAATTTTTCTTCAAGCTCCATTAAAATTTCTACAAAATCCAATGAATCAATTCCAAGATCTTTAAATGATGTTTCTTTCTTAATTTCTATACCTTCAGTATCAGAATAATTTTTTAAAATTTCCACTACTTTTTCAAATATCATAATTTTTCTCCTATATACATAATTATCGTTTTTTATTTAAAAAAGGGTTTCCCCTGTTTTTACCATCTTATTACACAAGCCCCTGTTGTAAGGCCGCCGCCAAAAGCACTGAAAACAATATAATCTCCATCTTTGATTTTTCCTGCTCTGTTTATTTCATCGAGTACAATCGGTATGCTCGCTGATGAGGTATTACCATATTTATCTATATTGTAACAATATTTTTCCGGGGTTATATCCAGTTTTCTTTTTACTGAATCAATGATACGCAAGTTGGCTTGATGCGATATAACAAAAGCGACATCTTCTTGAGTAATATCGGCTTGCTCCAAGACATCTTTTACATCTGTACACATCGCATTGACTGCAAATTTAAATACTTCCCGGCCTTTCATATTTATACATGGTTTCTCAGCTTCTTTTGTAAAAAAAGGAGATAGACCTATATGGTATGGAATTTTAATAATATCATCATCGCCTTTAGCCGTTAATTTTGATGAAAGATAATGTTCTCCCTGCCCTAAAACAACTGCACCTGCACCATCTGCAAATATAACACATGTGCCTCGATCTTCCCAATCTAGCATTTTCGATAAACGTTCAGCTCCGAGCACCAATATTTTTTTTGCCTTTTTTCGCATAAAAAATCCAGCTGCGCTGTCTAAGGCATAAACAAATCCCGAACAAGCTGCGCTTATATCCATAGCCGGACAAGTAGCTCCTATCATTTTTTGTACCATAATCGCAACAGAAGGCGACGCTAAATCAGAACTGATTGTAGCACATATAATCATATCCAATTCTTCTGCTTTAACATTTGCATTTTCAAGCGCTCTTATAGCAGCCTGATAGGCCAGATCGTATGTATATTCACATGTGGAGATATGCCTTGTTTTTATACCTGTTCGCTCTGTTATCCACTCATCGGATGTATCCAGAAACGTCGATAATTCATCATTTGTTACTATTCTCTGCGGAGTATAACTCCCAGTGCCCAAAATTTTAAAACTCATTTTTTATCCTCACTACTTTCCAGGCTTTTTTTAAAAAAGTCATTTAGTTTCACAATCGCTCGCATCAGGCATTCTCTCTCATCCATTGTAAAGCAATCGCTCAATTGCCTGACCATATTTCTATGATAAAATTGATGGTATATGTTAATTTTATTGCCTAGTTTTGTCAGGCGGACACGTACAATTCTTCCATCACTTTCACATTTCATTTTTTCAACATGACCTTTTTTGACAAGCTTATTTACTGCTATTGTGACTGACGGCATTGTAATATTTAAATCTTCAGCTATCTCACCAATTGTTCTCCCGCTTTTTTCAGTTTTCCCGATACTTTCGATCAGATGCATTTCATTTATTGATAATTCAATCCTATTATTTTTTTTAATTGCTTGTTCCTCAAAATGTAGAATATTGTAATATGCTTCCACTAAAATATCATTTAATAATCTTGAAAAATCATCCATTGCCATCTCCATTAAAATTAATTTAGTTAGTCAAACTAAATATTAAAAAGCATTATATTTTTAATAATTCATATTGTCAAGATATTTTTAAAAATATTTTTAAATAATATCCATAATTTGCTGATTATCTACTAACCATTGTTTAAAATTTTTATAGTCAGGCATATATTGTTCTAAACAGCTATAAAAAAACTTTGAATGATTAGGATGTAATATATGAATAATTTCGTGCAGTATGACATAATCAATAGCTTCAACAGGACACATTATCAATCTCCACGAAAAGTTTATGTTTCCTTCCCTGCCACAAGATCCCCATTGGCGGCGCGCACTTGTTATCTTAATTGATTTTATTTTTACTCCTGTTATTTTTTCATAATAACTTACCCGTTCTTTTAGAAAATACAGAGCAGCTTTTTTATACCATGTTATAATTGCCGATTTTTTATCCTTAATGCTTGAGGATATGTACATTATATCTTCTTTAATAATAATACTTTTAACATTATTTGAATATTTTAAAAAATATTTATTCCCTAAATATAAAAATTCCTCACCTTGCAGAAAATGATGTTCTCTATATAATTTTTTTCTGTCATTTATTAACTTTTGTTTTTCTTCTATCCATCTTCTTTTCCTGGTAATTATTTCCTCTATTTCTTTTTCAGATACATTAAAAGGTGCTTTCACAATTAAGCCGCCATCTTTATTTATAAGCAAAGCGACCGTTTTTCTGTTTGTTTTTTTTAAGATATAATTTTTCAAATATTTCTCCCAACATTAAATAATATTATTTACATTAAAAAAGCAAACATCCTTAAAAAAATGCATATGATTTTAGTAATTAGATTCGTATCGTTACATTCTTCCAATGACACTGCTTTGCATTGATCAAATGTCGACTTAAAATCTTGCTTTATCTGCATAACAGCATTGGTATCATACATCCAAACTCCACATTCAAAGTGTAAGTATAAGCTCCTATAATCTAAATTAATAGTCCCTACAGTTCCACAGCAATCATCACACAAAAATAATTTTGAGTGAATAAAGCCCGGAAGAAACTCATATATTTTTACACCGCTTTTTATTAGCTCTTTATAATTAGCTTTTGTCAGTATATTTACGTGTTTTTTATCAGGTATATAGGGTGTGATAATTCTGATATCCAATCCCTGCTTGGCTGCGAGGCACAATGCGCTCTGCATTTTATAATCAATAATTAAATAAGGGGTTGCGATATAAACATAATTTTGGGCCTTATTAATAATATTTAAATAAACGTTTTCTCCAACCGATTCATCATTGACAGGATTGTCATTATATGGCTGTATATATCCATCATAATTTTCTTCATTATTCTCAAAATTTTTGACTTTGAATAAATCGAAATTTTCATCAATATTTCTGATATAATCCCACATTGCTAAAAACATGACTGTAAAACTATGCACACTTTCACCCTTTACCAAGATGCCTGAATCTTTCCAATACCCATATTTCTCATGTACATTTATATATTCATCCGCCAAATTAAAACCGCCCGTATAAGCACTTTTACCATCGATCACTATAATTTTTTGATGATCTCTGTTATTTAGTCGTGAAGAAATTGTAAGTTTAAACGGATTAAACGCACTGCATTTTATATCATACGATTCAAGTATTTTATCATATTTGTATGGCAGTGTCATAATGCACCCCATATAATCATATATTACTCTTACATCTACTCCCCTTTGAGCTTTTTGTTTTAAAATATTTAAAATACTATTCCACATTACGCCTTCTTCTATTATAAAAAACTCTATGAAAATAAATTTTTCAGCTTTTTTTAGTTCTTCAAGTAAAGATGCATATAAACTTTCACCATTCGGAAAATAATCGGCATAATAATTTTTATACAAAGGACAATGCGCATATTTTTGAATATAATAAGCTTGGCTCGATATGCACTGATTATGAATTTCATTTAAGATAACACTATTAGAGCTGATTGCATCACAATATTTTTCTTTAACATATTTCATGTTTTTCTTTAATCGATTGCTTAATCTATTACCACCAAGCATTAAATAAAATAACCAACCAAAAACAGGAACTAATAAAATGGGAATGATCCAGGCTATCTTATATTCGGGATTCATGTTTTTATTAACAATAAATAAAACGATTAGGAAACTTAATATTCCAAATGCGACATAAAAATAATCTTGATATACATTAAATTTTGTTAATACCACAACAAATAATGCTATCTGAACAATAACAGCAAAAATAGCTAACGCTATTCTATAATAAACAAATTTATATATTTTTTTCATTTTATTCTTTCTCTTTGATAAATATCTACAACTTTAATTTAATATAATTCTAGTTTATTTTCCTGACCCTTTATTATTCTTTTAATATTTTGTCTGTGCTGAAATGTGCTTATTGCTGCAATAATTAAAGTAAGTATACTATTTATACTCAATCCTTGTGTGATTATCAGCATAACAACAATAGAATAAATTCCGCATAACGACGCTAAGGAAACCCATTTTGTAAAGTATATAATAATAAAAGCAATTACAAGTGCTATCAACAACGGAATAGGCGCAATAATTGTATATGCCCCTATCAAAGTGGCAATTCCTTTTCCTCCTTTAAACTTTAAAAACATAGGCCAATTGTGCCCTATAATAACAGCAAGTGCAGCGATAGCCTGCGCATATTCGCCATCGCTCAATATACCTGCTATGAATACGGCAGCCAGTCCTTTTAAAAAATCCAATATAAACACAATAAGTCCCGCTTTTATGCCCATGACACGCATAGCATTTGTAGTGCCTGCGTTTCCGCTTCCGTGTTGCCTTATATCTGTTTTTTTTGTTAATTTTCCATAAATATATGCAGCGTTGAAATTGCCAAATAAATAACAAAGAATAAAAATTATTATATACATTAATTTGCCTGTTCTTAAGTCCTTTCTCTTTGTATTAATAATAGTAAAAAACAAAATAACCGTCAATACAAAATATAGTATTACATGAATAAATTATATATGATAATAAATAATCTTTAATAAAATTCTCTCATTATTTTATTAAGTTTTCTATAATTTTAAAAAAAAATATCTTTTTTGTTTTCTTGTTAAATATATGTATCGTTTTTTCTTCTTTTGTATATAATATTATTATAACCGTATTAAAAGTTTTTTTATACGGTACTAAAGAGATAGATATGTAACGTTCGTAAAATCCTTCATCTATCTCTTTTATCTTTTCTATAATATTATTTATCAAAAGCAAAAAACTATTGACAAAATCCAAATCATTGTTATAATTCTAACGAGTATTAATAACACTCCATTTTTTATTTCCTCGTATTTTGTATTTTTCAAAATACGAGGAAATATTTTTTTACAGATTTTTACAAATTTGTATACATAATTATAAAAAATTATGAGAATTTATAAAATTGAAAAGCTTTTCTTAAATAATTATTAAAAAAAGTATTGACAAAATAATTTTCAGTAAGTATTATGATGACAAATATTTTATTGTTAACAAATTAAATATTGACACAATGGCGTGTATTCCAAGACAGGAATGCACGCCTTATTTTTTTATTTAAGGAGGTTTTTTCTATGTATTCTTCAGCTGATACAATTTGGGTATTAGTAACAGCAGCACTAGTATTTTTTATGCAAGCAGGTTTTGCAATGGTTGAAAGCGGTCTAACGAGAGCAAAAAATGCAGGCAATATTATCATGAAAAATTTGATGGACTTTTCTTTAGGTGCAGTAGCTTATTGGCTTATTGGCTTCGGTATCATGTTTGGAACCGCATCAGCTTATTTTGGCTGGTTCGATCCCGGTATTCAATCTTCCTATGAATTCCTTGGACTGAGTGTTCCAACTACCGCATTTGTAATTTTCCAAACAGTTTTCTGTGCCACTGCTGCAACAATTGTTTCCGGAGCAATGGCAGAAAGAACAAAATTTACATCTTATATTATTTACAGTATCGTGATAAGCGCAATTGTTTATCCGATTTCAGGTCACTGGATCTGGGGCGGTGGCTGGTTAGCCGAACTCGGTTTCCACGATTTTGCAGGCTCAACCGCAGTTCATATGGTTGGCGGCGTTGCAGCGCTTGTAGGCGCAAAGATGATTGGTCCTCGTATTGGAAAATACGGTAAAGATGGTAAACCAAAAGCTATTCTCGGACACAATCTCACTATTGCAGCATTGGGTGTATTTATTTTATGGCTTTGCTGGTTTGGATTTAACGGCGGCTCTACATTATCAGCATCAGGTGACGCTATTGAATCAGTAGGACATATCTTCATGACAACAAACCTTGCAGCTGCAGCTGCAGCCATAGCAGCAATGATCGTTACTTGGATCAAACAAAAGAAACCGGATGTATCCATGTCGCTTAACGGTGCATTGGCAGGCTTAGTTGCAATTACAGCAGGCTGTGATGCAGTATCTATTCCGGGCGCTGTCCTCATAGGATTAATCGCGGGTATCGTAGTTGTATTCTCAGTTGGATTCTTCGACAAAATAGCTAAAGTTGATGATCCTGTTGGTGCAATCTCTGTACACGGTGTTGCAGGCGCACTTGGTACATTATTGGTAGGTATTTTTGCTACAGACGGCGGAGCTTTGTATGGTGGCGGTTTCGAACTTTTCAAAGTTCAAGCTATAGGTGTAGGCGCAGTAATCGTTTGGGTAGCTGTCACAATGCTTATTACTTTCGGAATACTCAAAGGCACAATCGGGCTTAGAGTTAAAGCAGCAGATGAAATTTCAGGTTTAGATATTTCTGAACATGGTTTGGCTAGCAGTTATGCAGATTTCGCACCCGTTATGAGCACAGCTTATGCAATTGAAGAAACAAACGCTCCGGTTGCTGATAAAAAACCAATCGATGTTGCAATCCCGGTTGAATATAAAAAATCAACAACTCCGATTGCATCCGATAAGAAGCTAACAAAAGTTGAAATCATTACAAGACCAAGTAAATTTGAAGAGCTGAAAAATGCCATGAATGAAATTGGCATCACAGGAATGACAGTAACTCAAGTACTTGGATGTGGCATACAAAAAGGTCATACTAAATTCTATCGCGGCGTTGAAGTTGATATGAATCTACTGCCCAAAACACAAATTGAAATTGTAGTATGTGAAGTCCCGGTACAATCAGTTATTGATACAGCTAAAAAAGTTCTCTATACAGGAAATATCGGAGACGGTAAGATTTTCGTTTATGATGTCGAAAATGTTGTAAAAGTAAGAACCGGTGAAGAAGGCTGTGCAGCTCTACAAGATGTAGAATAGATTAGATTAAGAATAAAAGAAAAGAAGTCAAAAATTATTGACTTCTTTTTTTGTTTTTTTAATTAATATTTTTTTAATTTACAGGTTTGTCATTTACATAATTAGCAGCCTTCATTGCAGATAAAATATCGTGAAGCATGTCTTGCTGTTGCACACTCTTCCCACAATAATCTGAAAGGTCTTGATTCACCCATCCAATAATATATCCACCGCGCTCTATATAATAACGTTTTGTTTTTCCATCAGGACTCACAAATTTTCGAAATTTTATTCTACAAATACTACCATCATTTAAAATTTCAGCATATAACGTATTATCTTTAACTAAAAAAGATTTTTCATGCCCTTTATCTCCTGCTAGAATTTGTTTTAACATGTCCTCTCCTACTCTTATCACAAAATTACTTTGATATTTAGTATACCATATGCTCAGTTTATTTTCAAGTCTTTCGACACAATTTGCTAATTCCTGAAGTATTACACACAATTCCAGATATAAAAATTGTGAATAAGTTAATAACTTTGTCTTCTTATGTTACATTTTTTGTAATTTTAAACATAACTCAATTCACTTAAATAACATTTTTGATCTCTATAACAAATTTAAAATTATATAAATAAAAAAACAATAAATAGCTTTTCATTGATTCTTTAATTCATTTTACAACATATGACAAAATATTAATTTTAATACACAATGTTAACGGTTTAAATTGTGAATATGTGTATAACTTTATTTTATTTTGCAAATTTCCATCTGATATTTAGAATATTTATTTTTTATAGACACTATTTATCAATAATTAGAACAGATTATATAATTTAATGTTTTTTTTATTATTTTCTGTTATAATAATGTTATCTTTATTTTAGGAGGTTATATAAAATGCCAAAAATAATATTAGGTGTTATGCTTAAGCAAAGAATAGATACTTCAACTAAATTTCAAGAATTAATTTCTGAATATGGTTGTTATATCACCACACGTATTGGACTCCATGTAGCAGGCGAAGATAACTGCAGTCCAAGCGGTCTTGTATTATTAGAAATTATTAGCGGTGCCGAAGATAAAGCGATTGAATTAGAGGGTAAATTAAAAAATCTTAAAGATGTTGTTGTGCAAAAAATGATATTCTAATTTGTTTTCATTTAAAACCGTTTTTATAATAAAACGGTTTTTTTAATTGATTTTATTGATTTTTGTATTAGGTAGTTAATTTCAACATACAATAGATATTGCTGTATACAAAACAGCAAGATATAATGAATTATATTTATTTTGGAGAAAAATATGATTTATACTATAGAATCCACAAAAATTACTCCACTTGAAAATATTTATGAAGGATTCAAACCGCAAAGATTCAAACGATATATTGCTGTTTTTGATATTAATGAACACCCAGGAAAGATTATAGATGAAGCAATTCCTAATACTCTCTATCTTTCCACACTTTCCAATAAAACCCCAAGATTTGAATCACATGAAGACCTTGATATTATGTGTATAAAAATTAATCATTTCGGTAATAAAAAACCAGAGAATACATCATTTGTCTTTATTTTTATGCAATATAACTTACTGCAATTTGTGTGCGAAGATATGAACCTCATCAATGATTTTATTCAATCTATGATTACAGATGACATAAATATTTCTTATGGAAAAATATTATATTTATTTTTTAACCATTTAATTATAAATGATTTAGATGAATTAGAAAAAATTGAAGATGAAATAACAGAAATTGAAGACGAAATCTTAAATTATATAAATTCAAATATTAATTATTCTCAGAATATAATAAAAATTTCAAGACAATTGCGTGCTATAAAACAATATTATGAACAGTTATTAAATATTATTGAGAATCTGCACTGGAACGAAAATAATCTTTTTGATACAAAAATGCTTCGATACTTTAAAATCCTTGAAGGCAAATTAGAAAGGCTCTATAACACAACTATAACTTTAATAAGTTTTGCGACAGAAGCTCGTGAAGCATATCAAATGGAAGTTGATATGCGTGCAAATCGCATCATGCAATTACTGACTGTTGTCACTGTTATTTTCCTGCCCCTCACTCTGATCGTAGGTTGGTATGGAATGAATTTACAGATGCCTGAATTTACTTTTAAATACTCTTATCCTATTATAATTGCCTTAAGTTTGATTGTTATTTTATTAATTATTTCCTTTTTTAAGAAGCGTAAATGGTTTTAACCATTTTATTTTTTTCATTCATTATGGCCCTGCTTTGTTAATCTTCCCCTCCCAATTAATCGATAGAGGGCTTTTCGACATGGGTACTTCCTTATGAATCGCTATCAAATCAAATATTAAATTATATTTTGCATTCTGTGGATATGTAAAAACTGTTGCTTTTATGCTATCTATACTATTCTATATCGTGAATAAAAAAAAATGAGCACATTCATCCTGATCCACAATTTTAATATACAGACCTGAATTGTCTTTTAGTTCTTTCCTGCTTCATATAAAAAAGTTAAAATATCTCTGGATTTTAACGGTACGATTTTTCATTATATACTAATTAAATTAAAAATTATTAACACACGGATATTTTATTTATTCTTGCGAAAAATAATATAAAACTTATATAACAGGAGTAATGAATGAACATACGAGATACTTTTTCAACATCCCCTCAATCTTACTGGTTATCATCTATTTTATCTATAGACTATCCAAAATTAAATGATAGCATTAAAACAGATATTGCAATCGTTGGAGGTGGCATTGTCGGTATACTTTGTGCTTATTTATTAAGCCAGCAAGGCGTAAAGGTATGTATATTTGAAGCAGATAGAATCCTACATGGCACTACCGCTCACACAACAGCAAAGATTACTTCACTTCATGATTTAAGATATCATAAAATTGAAAAATCAATGAGCAAGCAATTTGCCCAGCAATATGCAACTGCAAACGAAACCGCTATTAAAATGATACAAAATATTGCTTCTCAACATAATATAAATTGCGATTTAAAACAAGAATCTTCTTATGTTTATACTCTGGAAGAAAAATATATAAAACAAATAGAAGCAGAAGCCAGCATCGCTTCGACTTTAGGAATTGAGTCGCATTATTTAGAACAAACTCCATTGCCGTTTGATATAAAAGCAGCGATTCGTTTTGATAATCAAGCTCAATTCCATCCTTTAAAATTTTTATTGCCCTTGGCTCAAATCATTTCAGATTCGGGCAATCAAATATATGAGCGCACCCGTATTGTTGATTTGGAATATTCAAATAAGATTTATTATCTTAAATCAAGTGAAGGCTTTAGTGTAACATGCGACAAAGTTATCATAGCCTCACATTATCCTTTCTATAATAAAACAGGTCTTTATTTCTCTCGAATTTATCCTGCACGCTCCTATGTAATAGCAATCAAAACCAAAGAAAAATATCCGGGAGGCATGTATATAAGTGCCGAGGATATTCATACACGTTCTTTAAGGAGCCAAAATGATGATAAGGGTGAACTTATTTTAATTGGTGGAGAACATCATAAAACAGGTCAAGGTGAAGATACACGTATTCATTATAAAGCTTTACTTGATTTTGCCAAAGAATATTTTATAGTTCAAAACATTCCTTATCATTGGTCGGCACAAGATTGCATGAGCGTTGACGATATACCTATTGTTGGTCAAATGACGAAAGATACGCCAAATTTATATGTAGCGACAGGATTTGGCAAATGGGGTATGACGAACAGTATGGCTTCCGCTATGCTTCTAAGAGATCTTATTTTAAATGTCAAAAACTACTGGCAAGATGTCTATAATCCATCACGCCATAGTCTGCTCGCTTCAGCGAAAACCTTTGTTACAGAAAATGCCAATGTAGCAAAAGAATTTATTAAAGGAAAGTTGTCTCAGACACCTGAAAATATTAATATAAAAAAAGGCGAAGGCAAAGTAATTGAAATGAATGGCCAACGCGTAGGTGCTTATCGAGATGAAGATGGAAAATTATATGTTATAAATATAACGTGTACGCATATGGGTTGCGAATTAAACTGGAACAGTGCAGAAAAATCTTGGGATTGCCCATGCCACGGTTCAAGGTTTAGTTATACAGGAAATGTTATTGAAGGTCCTGCATGTATGCCTTTAAATTTTGATGAAGATACTAATATAGTTGAAAAACTGATTAAAGATGATTATTAATAAATAAAGCCCTCAACTCTTGAGCAAGGCGCTTTATCTGTTTTTAAAATGCTAAATATTTACCATTTGATTTCCACGACAGGCTTTATAAGATTTTTAGGTTTATCTTTCATTAGTAATAAAGCTTCTTCGATTTTATCAAAACCTTCAAATCGATGAGTAATTAATTTACTTGGATCGTACCTTTTTGTTTGCACAAGAGAAGCCAATCTCTCCATTCGATTTCTGCCACCCGGAGTGAGACCTGCATTAATTTGTTTATGTCCCATTCCTACACCCCATTCTACGCGAGGTATATTTACGTATTCTCCGCTGCCAAGATAATTAACATTTCCAATCATACCACCCGGTTTTAACATTTTTACTGCTTGTTCGAAAGTGCTTACATCACCTCCGGCAATACAAACTTTGTCTACTCCAATGCCATTTGTTTTTTTTAAAATTTGTTCTGCTATATCTCCTTCTTTATAATTGATAATTTCTGTTGCTCCGTATTTTTTTGCAACGCATACACAGTCAGGTCGAGAACCAACCGCATAAATATAAGATGCCCCCATTAATACTGCGCCCACAACACAATTCAACCCTACAGGACCAATCCCAATAACACAAACAGTATCTCCGATTTTTATCTCTGCGAGCTCTGCCCCATGTATCCCGGTGGATGTCATATCAGTGAGCATTACGGCATCTGCCGCTTCTACTTCTGCGGGTAAATGCGCTAAGTTTGCATCTGCTTCATTAACATGATATAGCTCTGCAAAACACCCATCTTTCGTATTTGAAAATTTCCAGCCTCCAAGCATACCACCGGAATGCATGGAAAATCCTCTCTGAGAATTGATATCGCCCCAATCAGGTGTAATAGCAGGAACAATGACTTTATCTCCGGGTTTGAAATCTTTTACTAATTCACCTACCTCTGCAACTTCCCCAATTGACTCATGCCCTAAAACCAAATTTTTTCTGTCTCCTATAGCACCTTCCCATACCGTATGAATATCTGATGTGCAGGGAGCAACAACTATTGGCCGGAGCAGTGCGTCAAGTGGTCCGCAAACCGGTGCTTCTTTTTCAATCCAGCCAACCTTACCAATTCCTAACATCGCAAAACATTTCATTTTTTCACCTCTTAATAAATAAATTTTTATTACTTTATAAAAGTATTTGCAAATTTGCAATTAAAAATTATCTTATAGAATAAATATTAATGAATTTATGAAAATTATATATATTAGTTATTGAAAGAGAGAAATAAATGACAAAACAATTTTTTATCGCCGATACACATTTTGGACATGAAAATATTATTGAATATGAAAACAGACCGTTTCATTCTGTTAAAGAAATGGATGATAAACTGATCAAAAACTGGAATAAAACCGTAGCAAAAAAAGATACCGTATTCATACTTGGGGACTTTGCGTTTGCTGCCAAAGAGAGAGTCAAAGAGCTTGTTCATCTTTTACGTGGGATCAAAATAATTATACTCGGTAATCATGATAAAATATTTACTTATTCCTGGTGGAAAACAGCCGGTTTTTATATGGTTTGCAAGTACCCCATTATTATTGATCAATGGTTTATCCTTTCCCATGAACCGCTCTATACCAATACAAATATGCCTTATATAAATATTTTCGGACATGTTCACAGTAACCCGCAATATCTCGATTATTCAAAGCAACACTTTTGTGTATCTTGTGAAAGAATTGCGTATACACCTATAGAAATGAATGAAATACAAAAAAAGATAGGTTTTTCGAACATTAATTAATTATAAATATTCTACAATTTCCTCCGGTTTTTTCTTCTCAAAATGCATATATGAAGAAGGCTTGGCATCATCAGACACATATCCTATCAATAAAATGCATATTGGAATAATATTGTCAGACAAATTAAACTCTTTAATGATGATTTCTCTGTCAAATGCTCCCAACCAAAGAGTAGCCAACCCTAATTCTTGCGCTTCAAACATCATGTGTGTAGCAACAATAGCAGCATCTACTGCTCCCTCTTTGTCCCCTTTTTTATACCAGCTTAAATTTTCGTCATATGTTATTAGAAGGAAACATGATGCTTCATAAGTATATTTTGCCGCTTTTTTTTATCTTTGGAATCTCTTTATTACTTTGGATAATATAAATTCTCTGAGGCTGATTATTATGCACTGTAGGCGCATAGCTTCCCGCTTGTAAAATTTTTTTTAGTTTTTTAGATTCACCTTTCTTAGAATTATACGAACAAAGAAAATCTTTGTGTTGCAAGTTCCAAAAAATTCATCATCATTTATCCTCTCTTTATATAGAATATTTTCAAATCTATCATCGTTTATATTATTATATTATTTTTGAGGTTATTAATATCTGCTTTTTCTTATCTAACATTAAATTCAAAGTGTATAATATTTATATATTTAATATTAAATGGTATAATTACATCATCCTCACTTAATTTACATATAAATTATAAAATAAACAGGAGGTAAAAATGTCTTTATTGTTAAATCCATTGGATGCATCCAGAATTTATTTGAAAAACAGATTGATCATGCCACCTATGGCAACTTCTAAATCTCATAAAAACGGTAAAGTTACGCAAGAGCTGCTTGATTATTACGATGAAAAATCTAAGGGCGGCTATCTCTCTTTGGTTATTATTGAACACAGTTTTATCGCACCCGAAGGAAAAGCAAGTATAGGCCAACTGTCTATAGCTGAAGATTCTTTAATTGGCAGTCTCAGTGAATTAGCAGATATTATTCATAAAAACGGCACCAAAGCAATCATGCAAATAAATCATGCAGGTATCGCTGCTAAGAAAGAAATTACAGGCTTAGATAATGTCGGGCCATCTTCCATTCCCTTCCCAGACACGAATCACACTCCAAGAATGCTTACGACAGATGAAATCTCAAAAATTACAGAGCAATTCGGTGCTGCAGCCCTTCGTGTAAAAAAAGCAGGTTTTGACGGCGTAGAAATTCATGCATGTCACGGTTACTTATTGAGTCAATTTTTTTCACCTTTGACGAATCAGAGGACCGATGAATACGGTAAAGATGTATATGGCAGAATAAAATTACACTTAGATGTTATTAGAGCAGTGCGTGAAACTGTCGGTAATAACTATCCTATCTTATTGCGTTTCGGAGCAAGTGATTATATGGAAGGCGGCGTCACCATAGATGATGCAAAAATAGCAGCAGCTGAATTTGAAAAAGCCGGCATAGATATCTTAGATATATCAGGTGGATTGTGCCGTTACACGGTGCCTTTCCTACCAAAACAAAGTTTTTTTGCTCCTCTTTCATACGCTGTTAAACAAGTTATCAAAATTCCTGTTATATTAACAGGTGGAATTTGGGATGTAAAGATTGCAGAACAGTTACTGCGTGATAAGAAAGCGGATTTAATTGGCATCGGTAGAGCACTGCTCAAAGATTCTTTATGGGCTAAACATGCTGTAGAAGATATGCAAAAATCCAATTAAATACGTTGACAATTGCCATGCGAAAACACAAGCCAACCTACTATTACAAGCACCGTCTAACAATCTAAAGGATGGTGCTTTGCTGGCAAAAGATAACAATCTTAGATTGCAAAATCTTTTACCAAAAATCAAAGCCCTTTTTTATGCAAAGAATACCATATAACATGGTTTAAAGATGAGTATCATTATTAATAAATTCCTTTTTCAAGACAGTTCTTGTTCCATGACACGTTAAATCCAACAATATTTTTATTAAATCTTGTACGGAAATATCCTTCCCGTTTTCATACCATTTCGTAATTGTTAGAATCATTGCGGCGTTTTGATATTCTAGAGCATATTGCTCTTTTTTATTAAAACCAAGTGGTGAAAAATCAGAAAAGGCAGGTGACAGTTGTGTAAGTAATTTTTCTCGAAATCTCATATCACCATTTTTACCTAATAATACAGAAAAATAGTCATCACATTTTTCAAACAAAGCTAAGAGTTCAAGTAAAGCTTTGTCAAAATGGTCATCGTTTATTAAATTGTTTATAATAATTTCCTTGAATTCATCCATTGAAATCAATTCACTTTCAACTGCGTCCAAGACATCATATATATCTTGAAAATACACATAGAAAGTGCTGCGATTGTATCCTGCGATAGAACATATTTCTGAAATTGTAATTTTTCCGATCTTTTTCTCCTTGTATAAACACCAAAAAGCCTCTTTAATATTTTGTCGAGTTTGACTTGCTGACGAAGATAACTTACTCAAATGTTCACCTCCTTTTGAATAATTTTATATATTATAGCATTTCCATTTATTATACGTCAAAAAATCCAACGATTATTAATATATTGTTGGTTGAAGTATGTTATATGTAAACTTAGAATTATAAATAGCAGATGTAGTTATCAAATAAAGGAGGTAGCCATCATGTCCGTCATTGTTACAGACATATATAAATCTTTCAAAGACAGAGAGGTGCTGTCAGGTGTTTCTTTAAATATTGGTAAACAGAACTTTGCACTGTTAGGTCCTAACGGAGCCGGAAAGACAACGCTGATCAACATCATCTGTGGTTTACTGAAATATGATTCAGGAGATATTTCAGTTTGCGGATTTAATCCCAAAGATAATTTACAAGAAGTGAGAAGACATATAGGTCTTGTGACACAGGAAACAGAAATTTACGAATACCTTACCGCAAAGGAAAACTTAAAATTTCATGCAAAGTTTTATGGTGTTCCCACCGCACAAGTGAAAAGCAAGGTCAATGAAATGCTGGAATTATCACATCTTGAAAATCGGGCAAATGATCGTGTTTCAACCTTTTCCGGCGGAATGAAACGTCGTCTTGCGCTGGTGCGGGCGCTGCTGCATGATCCAGATATTTTAATTTTGGATGAACCAACATTGGGCGTTGACGTTCAAAATCGTAATGAGATATGGAACAGAATATTGGAATTAAAAGGAAAAAAAAACATCTTTGTCAGCACAAACTATATGGATGAAGCGGATAAGTTATCAGATGTATGTGGAATTATCGATGGGAGAAAAGTAATCGCTCTGGATACGGCTGAAAATTTAAAAATTAGTAATTCGAATGGTATACAGCTTACTGCAGAAATAGAAATAGAGTCGGCTGAATATATTGAGTTAGAAAAAAAATTAAAAAATTATTCTTCTTCGTCTGTAATAACTTTTGAATTTTCCAAAAAATATCATGTAATAGTTCCGACACATAAAAAACCGAATGTTCTTCTAACCGACATTATTACTATATTTAACCAAATGCATTCCTTGTCTATTAAGGATATTCAAGTTAAGGTGCCTACGCTGGAAGATGTCTTTATTGCCTTAACAGGTAAAAATTTAAGGGACTAAGGAGGCGAATAACCATGTCACTGAAAAAGATGTTTAGTCTGATGGCTGTCGATCTAAAAATGTGGATTCGCCAACCTAAGTTATTGCTTATGGCCATTTTACCATTGGTAATTATTTCTCTTGGAGTTGGATTTTTTATGGCTGATGCTGAGATACTTCCAGTTGGCATCATTGTGGAAAATCAAGATTCAGAAAGTATAAGGCTTAAAGATTATATTATGAATTTAAAAAGCGGGACGGATGTCACATGGTTTGATGCCACAGATATAGATGTGGAAGAAAAATATGAAAACGGTGAACTTCTGGGAAAAATCATCATTCCGGCTAACTTATCAGAAATACTGGAGAATGGACAAACGGCAGATATTCCAATTTATATCAATAATATTAATGACGATGTAACCAAAAACTTTATTCAAAGAATGCAATATGCTATCAATTGCTATAATGAAGGCCTTCACATAGATAACAAAACATATTATATTCCACGTGTAGAATTTGATGGTGATATATCTCCTGACTTATCTCTGATTCAGTATATTTGTGCCTCAGTTCTCGGTCTGTCCATTCTTTTAAGTGCAAGTTTGGCTATTGTATTCTCTATTGCACGTGAATTTGAAGATAAAACAATAAAAGAGTTGATAATGGGACCAAATTTCGGGAATATACTTGGAGGCAAATTATTATCTTCAATCGCTCAATGTATCATTATAGTTTTATTTATTTTTATTGAAGAATGGATAATATTCGGTTTCTTGCCTAAAAATCTATGCGGACAAATATTATTATTGTTAGGCGGGGTCTTATTTTCAGCTGGTATTGCTATGATTATTGCGACAAAATCAAAACAAGTATTACCGGCCGGAATTGCAGTAATGGTACTAAATATCGGTAGTTGGTGGCTATCGGGCGGTCTAGCCCCCGCCGAAGCGTGGACCGGACTGTTGCGTACGCTTGCCGATTTTTGGCCCGGCACTTATTACTATCAATCCTATATTAATGTATCTCTTTTAGAAAATATAAGCTCCAAGTTATTGTATAGATATTCGTTAATTGTAGGGATATTCGGCATTATATTGCTATTGTTGGCCTATAAAATTTTTTCTAAGGAGGCAAAAGAGGTATGATAATAAAAATATGTGCAGAAATAAGGAAAATGTTCCTTTATTGGAAAACGCATAAAGCTATGGCAATAGCCTCTGTTTTCCCTCCGTTGCTTCTTTGTCTCTTGTTCGTGGGAGCCTTTCAGACAACAGGCGATGCAAATCTTGTAGTTGTTAATCAGGATACAGACAATTCGGTATCAGAAAAATTTATTGAGGTTTTAGGAAGTAAAACGGGGACTATTCCATACTTTAATCTTATCTTTGCCAAGGAAGACAGCGCTGCTGACATGTTGGAAATGCATGATACGTTTGCAATTTTATATATACCCTCTGGCTTTGGAGAGAGTATAGAAAAAGGAGACCCCATCTCAATGACAGTAAAATTTACAGCTATCCATGAAGATATATCAAAAAATGTAAGGCTGGGAATAGAAGCCAGAATTTATGACTTTGTGAAATCGTACGATTTAGACACGGATAAACGTCCCGGCATAGTAATTGACGAAAATTTGGAACAAAGCTCGTTAGCAAGATCAGATTATATGATGGGTGGCATAGTAATATGGACAATGACATTTTTTGGACTTCTGATTGGTGGAGCAATCGGAGCTTCTGAAAAAGAGGAAAGAACAGAAACATATATTCAAATGGCCACAGATGGCCAGAGAATTTCATTGCTTGGCAAATGGATATCCGCTATCATTATTTCAGGCATTATGCTCATTATTCTCGTTGTAGGATATGTATTTCTGTTTGGCCTAAAAATATCCAGTATTTCTAATATTTTCTGTCTATTATTACTTTTCTTGGCAATAACACCTATGTTTAGCTTTCCCGGTGTATTATACGGGAATAAGGTAGGCGATTTTCGTTTAGTGCCTGCCCCTATGATTGTTTTAAGCATAACACTCTGGATTGTGTCAGGGGCATTGAATCCTTTAGAATTTTCCGCAGGCTGCTCCATTTTTCAGTATTTGCCTACAGCAGCAGCAATCAGACTGCTTTCCTTTTCGTTGTTCAATCGCGGAGGTCAATTTGTTAGTAAATCACTCATTATTCTAATTGCATGGATCGTTTTTATTCTCCTCTGTGCAATAATCTGGTTTTATAGAAAAAATAGTAAAAGTCCAAAAAAGAATCTTCGTTAGAATCTTATCACAATCGTCTAATAAACATTGTTTAGAAGATATAATGGTATGCTTTAAAATCGAATAGAAAATCTGATCAATTTTTTCAAATATTTCTCCTTTACACTATTAAAGGATACTTAGATGCAAAAATACAACTACCATAGTAAGTAGTTGTATTTTATTTGCAACTGGAATTAATGCTGTATGTACTATGCATCAGCTGCGTTTGTTTCACTGTGTTCTACCTGAATATATCTAGATAAAATCAGATTAATAATCGCAATTGCTGTTGCCGCCAGAAAGACATATTCATATCCATATCGGGTCCAAATAATCCCTCCCACGAAAGGTATCGACATCGCTACTACGTGGTCAAAACTCGTGCCTGCCGCTAGAGTCGGTGTGACATCATCTGGATGAACAGCTATTTTACGAACATAGGTAGATCTTGCCATTTCAACAGCATTCATCGAATTATCAATGACATAACAAGCCGCAATAATAATAACTGCAATATTGGCAGAAACCAACCTGTCCGCATAAGCATATCCAAGGCATATTGCAATTAAAATCACTGCCTCCAATGATAAGATAAACCGTTCCCCTTTTATATCAATTGCCTTGCCTACAATTGTCCGGGTCATAATACTGACAGAAGCAATAATGACGCCAAGAACAGCAAATGTAGGAGGATCAACCCCATACATTTGAATTAAGACCCATGGTGCAAATGTTAAAAATATTTGTTTTCTTGCTCCGTTTACGATACTAAGTACATAATATAAGATATATTTTCTTCTAAATATAAAATGTATTTTTTTTACGGCCGATTTCTCATTTTTTATTCTCATTACCGAAAAAGCTGCAAAAACATAAAATACCGCTATTAATATAAAAGCTATTTGATATGTAAAATGTAAAAATTTAAATCCGAACCAAACGATCCCATAACCAAAAATAGTCGCAAAAAGATTATACGCTGCATACTGTCCAAGTCTGGCTCCATAATTTTCTTTCTTAGATAGGCTCATGCCAATGACGGGAGTCAGCGGAAGCTGCATATGCATACCGAGACTATAGATCATCATCCATACCAAAACAACTGCAAAGGTTGGCGAAAACATTCCAAGGCCAACGGCTCCCAGTGCGGCGGCAATAGTTCCAATACAAAATAACCTGATATCTCCGATAAAAGCAAAAACACCAATAACTATAACTATAAAAGCCCCGGGCAATTCTCTTGGAAATTCAACAATTCCTCTTGCCTGCGCCGACAGAGAAAAAACATCGCTTAAATAATTGTTAAAGACTGTTGTATAGATCCCTGTCGCAACGCCGACAAAAATCCCGACGATTAAAAATGATTTAAAATTCTTATCTATATAAAATTTCTTTGATAATTTAGGGGTGCTTCTCTTTATCATACTTAAAATGTTTATCCTCATTGATCTTAGCTTTTATTACAGATAAAAAAGAGTATATACCATTTCTACTTCTAAAGTAAAGAGCACATTATGCTTCTCAAAATATTTTTATATTCATTTTAATGCCATTGCCATTCAGTTTAACTATAAGTTTATAATCACATAATCATAACTTATACTCAATATATATTTATTATATCTAAAGACTTAGGAGGCAATCTATGATACGCGTACTTGCAATCGGGAATAGGCAAAAGCAAGATGATGCGATTGCTATTTTAATAGCAGAACAACTTAAAGATAATTTTTCAAATTCAGATATCGACATTATTATCGGAGAGGTAAATTATGAATATTGCTTTGAACTGTTAAAAGAAGAAGATTTAATTATTATTTTAACTGCTATACATTCACATAAATTTCCCGGAACGATATCATTATGCGCCTTAGACAAGGCAATTAATGACTATTCATCGACTATTTGTTTAACAAATATTTTTGATTTAATGAAACAGTATCAATTGACCTATACAGGATATATGCTAGGCATACATATCTCCGATATAAATTTTAATACAGAAATAAGTCATTGTTTATTAGAAAACTTTAAAGAAATTTATAAAAATATACAAGCAATTATTATTAATATTTTAAAAAACGAAAAATTCCTGAATACAATTCGCTTATGTAACCAAAAAGATGAGATTTGAATATAATAATTAGAACTATCAAATATCAATTCGGAGGGAAATATGCAAAACATTAATCTGTCTATCAAATATCTTGACCACATTACCCAAGATATCTACCTCGATATTAATCTACTTTCTACCATGCCTTGCAACGATCACACCAAAAGCGTAATCAATCATTTACAAGACCGCGTTAATTTACTTGAAAAATTCGTTCACTTATTAACACAATTTTATCAAAACGAATTACAATCAATAACTACTCAAGAGGAAATATAAAATATCCATAATAAAACATTATTTGAGGAAATATAATTGATAAAAAAATTTTTAATGAATCATAAACAAATATCATCCTGTTTTAAAAATAATTCTACGAAATTTTTAAATAAAATGTTATATCATAATGACCTTATTTTATTTAAGTTAACTTTAATCGCAAAAAATATACTCATTGAAATTTATGATTCAAATCCTGATTTTATTTATTTATTTCCTCATATGCTGGATAATAACTCATTATCAAAGCATTTAGCTTCAATACTTATTATATTAAATATGAAATAAATTATAGTAGCATGTATATCTGTCAAATAGTTTGCTCTTTACTATACGAAAATATCTATGCTATAATGAAGCTATGTATGAGGGAGGTATTTACTTATATGGATAATATAAAAAATATCATCGAAGTAAATGCACTTACAAAGAATTTTAAAGATATTCAGGCTGTGAGAGGTATTGATTTTCATGTACAAAAAAATAATTTATTTGCATTTTTAGGTCCTAACGGAGCAGGCAAATCAACGACAATCGATATGCTTTGCACACTTTCAAAGCCGACAAGCGGACAAATAAAAATCGATGGATACACAATTCCGAAGGAAAATGCTATAATCAGAAAGAAAGTGGGCGTTGTATTTCAAAATGGGATATTAGATCCCCTTCTTACCGTAAGAGAGAATCTGAAAATTAGAGCCAGTTTTTATAAAATGACAAGCTCCGAATTAAAAGAAGCCGTAAAACAAGCGGCAAAATGTGCAAGAGTTGAAGATTTTTTAGACAGAAAATACGGGCTGCTATCCGGAGGACAAAAAAGGCGTGCTGACATTGCACGCGCACTTGTTCATACGCCTGAAATATTATTTCTTGATGAACCTACAACCGGCCTGGATCCTCAGACGCGCAAAAGTATCTGGGATACAGTCAAGACTCTACAACAACAACAAGACCTGACAGTATTTTTGACAACACATTATATGGAAGAAGCCGCCAGTGCAGATTATATTTGTATCATAGATGAAGGATTAATCGTAGCGCAAGGTAGCCCGAGTACATTACGCGAAAAATACAGTAAAGATCAGCTTATAATACGTCCGTTTAATCAAAATGCTCTATGCGAAATTTTAAAATCAAATTCAATTTCTTATATTATTAAAAGTGATACAATATGTATTTCTTTAAAGAACACAATTGATGCATTGCCTATACTTGAATTATGCCGACCTTTCCTTGATGGTTTTGAAGTAAAAAGCGGTAGTATGGATGATGCATTTATTGCTATTACCGGAAAGGAATTACATGATGATAACTCAATTAATTAAACGAAATCTTCTTGTTTTTTTCAGAGATAAAAGTTCTGTCTTCTTTTCATTACTATCGGTCTTTATTATTATAGGTCTTTATGCTCTGTTTCTCGGTGATGTTATGGAAAGCGACCTTGAATCCCTTGGAAATAATGTCCAGTATATTATTTCAACTTGGATCATGGCCGGTATACTATCTGTTACTACCATAACAACATGCATGGGCGCTTTAGGAATTATGGTCGAGGACAGAGCTAAAAACACACTAAAAGATTTTACAGTATCTCCAATTAGAAGGAGCGCTATAACAGGCAGCTATATCCTAAGTGCTTTCATTATAAGTGTTGTCATGTCTTTAATAGCTCTTGTCATAGCTGTTATTTACATTCTTTCACGTGGCGGAGAGATTTATTCTGTAGCAGAACTCATTCGTATATTGGGAGTTATTTTGTTGTCGGTCATTTCCAACGGATCAATCATCCTTTTTATTGTTGTTTTTTTTAAAAGTTTAAATGCTTATAGTGTGGCTAGTACCATCATCGGCACAATAATTGGTTTTCTTATGGGTATTTATATACCTATTGGAAATCTTCCTTCTTCAGTACAAACTTTTATAAAATTCTTTCCTCCTTCACACTCTGCAGCTTTATTCCGTGACGTCATGATGAACAATGCCTTAAGTAACACTTTTTCAGGTGCGCCTGAACAAACACTGCAGAGCTTCAGAGAATATATGGGTATTAGTCTGCCGGTTGGAACTTTTACGAATGAAACATTGTTAAGCATATTTATTCTCATTGGAACTGCAATCGTCTTTTTTACTCTTTCAGTTTTTAAAATGAGTAAAAGAGCTTAAAAAAAATATATACCTTTTTTTATTTATCAACATGCACATAAATTTTTTGGATTTATTACACAATGTGAATATGGTATTAAAAATTCTCTTATACCACTTGCATAGGGAGCAATATCATATTGCTGATAATAAATAATTAAGCCTTCAGGTGTTGCATAATAGTTTTCAGGATTGAAAGTTTCTACTACGAGTTTTTCATAATCTTCAAAATAAATACTGGGATCCAATGCTATCTGTTCTTTGATTTTTCTGTAAATATACAATTTGTAATCAAAAGAACATGGGAATAATTCTGCGAGTTCAATCATTTTTTTTGTTTGCATGTTCCACGTTTGAGAAGTCCTTACAGTGTTGCCATGGGCTCCCCCTGTATATTCATATTTATCAGAATATAAACTAATTATGCATTCTTCATTATATGTTATCTTAAAATCCATCACTGCATCAAATACACGAATAGGAAAATCATTTTCTAAATCATATTTATATTGTTCAACAGCCATTGTATAAAGATCTTTTCTGCAGTATCTTTGAACTGTATACGCTTTTGTTTCATAATATTTATTCATTATTCTTATAGCTTGTTTATATACGAATGACTGAAACTTTGGATATTCTATCTTATATGTCAGCACAACTTCTCCAGCGTATGTCATGCTGTCTTGCAGGACACTGCCCTCTACATAAACTCTTTTCTCTGTCATTATTTTCACCTCTTAATACAGTATGAAAATAATTCTAAATATGTTCTTACATTAAACTTACATATTTATTTATTTTCATATTAACAAACTTCATATATAATAAATATAAATTTAAATAAAATAGGTGATATCAATGAACGAAAAAATTAAAAATCAAATTCAGAATCAAGTGCATAAATATTATTATGATCACGATTTAAATTGTGCCAGGACTTCGTTATATATTCTTTCAGAAATATTTGACGTTGATCTAACAAGCCAAGTTAAGGCTGCAGCAGTCGGGTTACACGGTGCAGGAGGATTCCGTGCGCAATGCGGCCTTGTTGAAGGCGCTCTGATGTTTATCGGTATTTATTTTGCTTCACAAAATATTGACGAAGATGTGATCGTTTCACATTGTTACCGTTTTGGGGAAGCATTCAATCAAGAATTTGGTTCTCTTAAATGCTATAATTTACGTCCTCAAGGTTTTAATATTGATGATGAGCCACACATGTGCGAAGATTTATCCCGTCGGGCTGTTTGTTTTACTTATGATTTTATAAAAAAAATTATTCAAAACTAGCACGTAAAAAATAAACATGAATAACGACATAAATTTTAAATTATTTCAGCAGCAATTGTTAAAATGGTATGATTTAAATTTAAGAAAGCTACCTTTTCGTACCAACCCCACTCCTTACAGAGTATGGATATCAGAAATCATGCTCCAGCAAACACGCGTTGATACAGTTTTGCCCTACTTTGAAAGATTCATTCAAAAAGTCCCGAATATACAAGCTCTTGCAGAAATCTCAGATGATAAGCTCCTAAAACTTTGGCAGGGACTTGGATATTATAATAGAGCAAAGAATCTTAAAAAAACAGCTACCATTATACTCGCTGACTATAATGGCCTATTCCCATCGGATCCAAAAATATTACAAAGCCTGCCCGGAATAGGTCCTTATACGGCCGGAGCAATTGCTTCTATTGCATTTGGAAAAAAAATATCAGCCATAGACGGTAATGTTTTAAGAGTTATTTCCAGAATGACTGCCATTACTCATAACATCAAAGAGAAATCTGTTAAAAAAGAAATTGAAACGATCGTTGAAAACAATTTGCCGAAACAACGTATTGGCGATTACAATCAGGCGCTAATGGAATTAGGCGCTACCATATGTCTCCCTTATGAACAAGCTAAATGTTCTGTCTGCCCTGTTTACTCTTTTTGTAATGCCTATAAACAAAATATCGTATCTTTATTGCCAATAAGAGAAAAGAAAAAACCACGTAAAAAAGAACTTCGAACCATTTTTATCATTAAAAATGGTAATTCCTATGCACTTTTACAACGTTCTAAAACCGGACTTTTAGCGGGGTTATATGAATTTCCGAATGTTTTAGGCCATAATACAAGAAAAGAGAATTTATTATTACTTAATTCCTGGGATATGGATATTGAAAATATCACTGCTCTTAAAAATACCAAGCATATTTTTACACATATTGAGTGGCATATGATTGCTTATATGGTTGATGCTAAGAATATAAAGTCAAATAAATTCATTTGGGCAACAAAAGAAGAAATAATAAAGAGCTATTCCATCCCTTCAGCTTTTAAAGCTTACATGAGATACTTATAAACGTATATATAGACTCTTATACATAAGGAGAATTCAGATGTCAATCAAATATGTCCATACCAATATAATCTCAAAAGATTGGAAAGCTTTATCCAATTTTTATATTAAAGTATTTAACTGCAGACCCATAGAGCCCATACGTAATCTCAACGGCACATGGCTGGAAGCCCTGACAAATTTACCCAATTGTAATATTGAGGGAGTTCATTTGCAGCTGCCTGGGTATATAGATGGTCCAACTCTAGAAATATTTTCTTATCAACCGGAAAACACGAATGATTCCATGCATCAGCTTAACAGTTTCGGCTTAGCACATCTTGCTTTTCATGTAGATGATGTAAAAGAAGTTTTGGAAAGATTGATCACATATAAAGGTACTCAGCATGGGAAAATAGTATCTCATAAATATCCCGAAATCGGAACGTTGAGTATTGTTTATGCCTGTGATCCTGATGGTAATTTTATTGAAATTCAACACTGGGATAAGTATGAAAATCAATAGATAGTATTTTATAATTCTAATTGAGGATTCAACGCTTCATTATAAGGTTTAATATCCAGTACTGGTGTTCCGTCAAGCATGTCCACGCCTGTAAATTCTATTATATTGCCATTTATCTTTGTGAATTTCACAATAGACATCCCTATCTTATTCGGCCTACGTGGTGAACGTGTAGAAAAAATACCTACACTTTCATCAGGCTTTCTTTGAACTGTCAGTATATATTCTTCTATTTTATGAAGATAAAACAATACAATGCCATATGAACCGGCTTTTAAGGAACTTAATCCTTCTGTATATTCATCTAGAATTTCTATCGTTGCATGTACGTCATCACAGTAAATGCTTTGCTTTGGGATAGGTCTGCTATCCGATATAAGGCGAATGAATAAATCCTATCGGTTTTAATATTATTTCCATATATTCCCCTTTTAAATACTTTTTATATAATATATTATATATTTTGCTTTTATTTTACTTAAAATGATATATAATATAATCAAATTTTAACCACGTAATAAAAATAACCTGTTTCCATTGGAGAGCTTATGCCACAACTTGAGCTTATTATTGGTTTTACCTTTATTTTTTTGTTTTTTTACTCATTAATAAAATATACAAACAGCATTGCCAGAATTTTTTCTATATTCAGCTTATCTATTGCAATTTACACAATCGGATATGCATTAGAATTACTGTCGAATACACAACAGAATGCTGAATTCGCATTAATGATTGAATTTGTTGGTCTTGTTTTTATTCCTCCTTTATGGATTCTAGCCGTTTATCAATTCAATTATAACAAAAAAACTTCCTTTATAATGAATTTAATCATTTTTTCTATTCCCGCTGTTACTCTTTTTTTCGCCCTAACGAATCATTATTACCACCTATATTATTATGGCTATGATATTATTTATTACCATAACTATTCAATGTTACGTCTACACCCTTCTCTTTTTTATTATATATTTTCATGCTTTATTATTTTATCTTTTCTATATGGTTTTATAATATTTTTTAAATTATGGAAAAATGCATCATATAGTATAAAAACACAAGTATTTTGGTTGCTTATTACATCTTCCTTCCCTATGATTGCATATATAATTTATACAAGTAATATTGGTACAGTTCCGTATGATCTTACAACCATTGGCTTTGGTATACTTGCTATTTGTTATTTTATTGCTATTTTTAAATATGGATTTTTAAAATTTCAGGAAATAGAGCAAGCTCAGGTTTTTGATGAAATCGGCGAAGGAATTGTAATTATCGATATAAATAATCATCTTATCAATTTTAACAAAGCTGCGAAACAGATGTATCCCTGGCTAAGCAGAGCATATTTAGGAAAGAGTATTAACGATTTTGACGAAGGCAGTAAGTTATGCAAAAACTCAAATAAAACTTTTAGAATAAGTATCCAAAGAGACGGATATAAAAAATATTTGGGATGTACTGTAACGCCCTTTTTTAAAAAAAATAAATTTGAAGGGAAAATATTAATTTTTCAAGATATAACTAAAAATGTTTTAATTGAAAAAAAACTTAAAGATTTAGCTCTAAAAGATGAGCTTAGCGGCATTTTCAATAAAAGAAAAATCATAATAGAAGCTAAAAAAGAATTCTATAGATATGAAAGGTATAATCATGCTTTGTCAGTATTAATGATGGATATAGATTTATTTAAGCGCATCAACGATACATTTGGACACCTAGCAGGCGATGAAACAATCAAGGTGATTGCGAAATTATGTAAAAGCCGACTCCGCAAATCTGATCTTATAGGAAGATATGGCGGAGAAGAATTCCTTGTTTTTCTTCCTGAAACTATTTTAGATGATGCCTTAGTCATTGCAGAAGATATTAGGGCGCTAATAGCGCATACACCAATCTTTTTTGATGAAAAAATAATAAACGTTCAAGTAAGCATAGGTGTTTCGTCAACATCAGATTACAAAGAAAAAATTACTCTAGATGAACTTATCTATACTGCGGACAAATCATTATACGCAGCAAAAGAATTCGGAAGAAATTGTGTTTGTTCAAATTTTTCAAACTTATACATCTCTCCCCACCCTTAAAACAAAAAAACTATGAGGCTCATAGTTTTCTGTGAATAATGCCTTTTTATATACTTCGCAGTGCATCGATAGGGCTTAATTTACTTGCTCGCCGTGCAGGCATCCAGCCAAAAAGGACACCCACCGCAATTGAGAACCCTACTCCAAGAGATATTGCCCAAATGGAAAAAACATAGTCCATACCAAGTATTTTGGCACCGATGAAAGAAATAAAAATACCCATAAAGAGTCCTATCAGACCACCAATCAAACACAAAAAGATAGATTCAATTAAAAATTGTATTTGTATTTGTTTTGGCTCTGCTCCAAGTGCTTTCCTAAGCCCTATTTCAACTTTTCTCTCTGTAACCGATACAAGCATCATGTTCATAATGCCTATTCCACCAACTAACAATGCAATAGAAGCCACACCTGATATAACACCTGTCATCATTGTTGTCATGGTACTCATTGTCTCCAGTAAACTTTCTAAATTAATGATCGTGAAACTGTCTTCTTTATAATTAAAAGCTTGATTTAAAACCAGTTTGGTATCTGTTACTACATCATCAGTCTTTTCGCTATTATCAATAAATATTTCAAGCGAATTAATCGAGCCAATTTCCGCCATACTCATCGCTGTTGTATAAGGAATTATAATTTTGCCCTCAGAATCATCATCACTCATGAACATATACGCTGTCATATTTGTAGGTTCTTTTTCAGACAATATTCCAACTACCGTGTAAGTGCTCCCTCCCAGTTGCAGGTTCTGCTCCAGCGGATCTTCTCCGAAAAATAATGACTCTGCTAATGCATTATTTATAATACAAACCTTATTTTTGCTATTCATATCTAAGATGTTAAACACACGTCCACGCTCAATTAAATCCGGTTCATTTCGAAAGTAGACCTCATTTTTGCCTTCTATGGATATATTTTCCTCTAATTTACCATTGTGTACTGCGGTAGAGACTACATTTACAGTCGGAGATACTCCTGATACATTTTCAATTTGTGATAATTGTTTTATATCAACATCAGTCAAACCCTGTTTTAACGCCGTTCCTCGAATTTGCACCATAATTTTACCGGCGCCTAAGGCAGAAAATTCACTCATCATTTCTCCATAAACACCCTGTACAATAGTAACTAATGCTATAATTGCAGTAACACCAATAACAATACCCAGTACTGTCAAAAACGATCTTATTCTATTATTGACAATATTTTGCCATGACATTTTTATGCTTTCTTTAATCATCTATCTCATTCTCCGTTAAGACACCATCTAAAATTCTAACAATACGAGTTGCATTTTTGGCGATATTATCATCATGTGTAATCATGATGATTGTTTTGCCTTCTTTATTTAATTCATTAAATAACTCTAAAACTTGATGTCCCGTTTTTTGATCAAGTGCGCCTGTAGGCTCATCAGCAAGCAATATCATTGGTTCCGTCGATAATGCGCGGGCAATTGCAACACGCTGCTGCTGACCACCAGACAGTTGATTTGGTCGATGATACATCTTATTTTCCAAACCAACACGAATTAACATTTGTTTTGCTCTTTCCCTACGTTTTGATTGCGGTATTTTAGCATATATTAAAGGTAATTCTACATTTTCTATTGCATTAAGTCGCGGTAATAATTGAAATGATTGAAAAATAAAACCTATTTTCCGGCTTCGGATTCGAGCAAGCTCAATTTCGCCAAGTGCGCTAATCTTTTGTCCCGATAATATATATTCTCCACTGGTAGGTATATCCAAGCACCCGATGATGTTCATCAGCGTACTTTTTCCGGAGCCAGAAGGGCCTAGTACAGCGACAAAATCTCCGTTATTTACTTTTAAATTTATATTCTTTAATACAACATGCTCTTCTTCTCCCATTTGATATGTTTTAACAATATTCGTCATAGACAGGATTTCTTCATTCACTACATTTCTCCTCCCTGTTAATCTGAAATAACATCAAATGGATTAAAAGTAGGTTTTTGTGGTACAAGTATGATGTCACCTGGGCTTAATCCTTCAAGTATTTGTACTGTAGTTCCGTCATTTATACCAGTTTTTACTTTGCGTGTTGCCACTTTGTCTTCTTCATCCCTATAATAAATGAATGGTTGGTTTTCATTATCAAACTGCAAAGCTTTCATTGAGATTGTTGTGGCATCTGCTGCATATTGATTTAATATCTTTATTTCAGTTGACATTCCAACACGCAAGTTTTCATTAGATTCTATAGCAATTTTTGTCGGAAAAAATGAAACACCATTGACAACAGTAGCCTGCTTTGAAACTTTTTCAACTGTACCTTTAACTTCTATATCAAGCGCACTGACCGTAAGTGAAACTTCCTTACCCACGGAAATAGCAGCAAGATCATATTCATCTACTTTTACTGTTACTTCCAACTGATCATAATTTACAATATTCATGATCGGGCTGCCCATTGTCACAGTTTGATTTTCTTTTGCATAAATATCATTTACTTCTCCGCTGATTTCTGCGGTAACTACCAAATCATCTGCTTGCTGTGTGATATTATCATAGCTGGCCTGTGCCTGATTAAGTTGTTCTTTTGCAATTTGTATATTTTGCTCTGCAGATTCAGTTGCAATTGAAAGTGATTTTTTTGCATTAATCAATTGTGTATTCGCCGTATCATAAGCACTTTGGGCTTGAGCGAGCTCTTGCGCTGTGAGAGTTCCCTGATTATATAATAAAGTCGCATTATCTAAATTTGTTTTTGCATTATCATATGCTATTTGCGCAGAATCTACAGCAGATTGAGCTTGTAGTATCTGTGCATCTTTATTGCTGCTTTTTGCTTTTTCATAATTTATTTTTGCTATTTCTAAAGAAGCCGCAGCCTGATCAATACTTGATGCAATACCGCTATTGTCAAAAACAAATAATTTTTCTCCTTTTTTAACAATATCTCCCTCTTTTACATAAATCTTCTTAATCGGAAGCACATTTTTAGAATATACTGTTTGGCTGTCTTTTGCCTCAATATTTCCGCTGAAGCTGTAATATGTTGTGATATCTTTGGTCTGTGCGGTCTCTTGTGTATATCCTTCATCTTTTGATGCTAATAAAAAAAATAATGCAACACTGATGATTAATAAAATCACTACTATTAAAATTATAATTTTTCTTCTTTTCTTTTTTTTCTTTTTTTCCGCTATTTGATTTTCCATGCCGATAATTTTCTCCATTTATTTAAAAATATACAAATCCCCAAGCCTCATCATACTATGAAATTCATTGTTTATCAATAAGCCTATTAAATTTTGATGATAATATTTATTAATCAAAATTTTTATCTACTCTATATTTTTGCATTTACTGTATTTACAGTTTTATTAATTATAGTAAAATATTGATAGCAACGCTGTATTTGCATTATTTAGATAAAAGTAATTTGGAGCTTCATATGTATAATTTCCTGCAATATAATATAAATCCTCACAAAGAATCTATTTCTGATTTTGCTCATCATTTTAATTATAAAACAATGCAAAAAGTATTTGCTTTTCATAAAAGTATCCCGGCATACGCGCCTTCCCCATTGTATTTTTATACATCTTTAGCAAAAAAAATTGGTGTCCATGAAATCCTAATTAAAGACGAGTCCAAAAGATTTAAGCAAAATGCCTTTAAAGTTCTCGGAAGCTCGTATGCATTAGCTATAATACTTGCTAAAAAATATAATATAAATCCAACATCCTTTACATACATACAAAATTTAGTTAAAAATCAACCCGCACTGACTTTTGCAACAGCGACAGATGGTAACCATGGTAAAGGGTTAGCCTGGTCAGCTAAAATTTTTCATCAAAAATGTATGGTATATCTTCCAAGAGGCTCAAGTCTTCATCGTCTTCAAGCGATTCAATCTTTAGGTGCGCAGGCAAAGATAACTGATTTTAATTATGATGATACTGTACGATATGTAGCAAAACTATCTGATAAATTCCAATATATTTTGCTCCAAGATACTGTGTCGAACGGTTATATGAAAATTCCCATTTTAATTATGCAGGGATATCTTACAATTATTGCAGAATTTATTGAACAATTAAAAATAACTGATAACAATTATCCTACTCATATATTATTGCAAGCCGGCGTGGGTTCTTTTGCCGGTGCGATTGTAAGCATCTTCAAACAAATTTTGCCTGATAATGTGTGTTATATTATTATCGAGCCTACGGTTGCAAATTGTCATTATTTATCATCTTGCTCACCAGATGGTGCCGCCGTTAAAGTTAGTGGAGAATTAAATTCAATAATGACAGGACTTGCTTGCGGAGAAGTCAATCCGATTTCATGGGATGTTTTAAAAAAATCAGCTGATTGTTTTATAAGCTGTGATGATGAAATTTCCAGACGAGGCATGCGGCTTATGAATCAACCTCTGGGTAATGATACGAAAATAATCTCAGGCGAATCCGGTGCAGTACCTCTTGGCGTATTATATGAATTATGCACAAACTATAGCCTGAAAAATCTTAAACAACTTTTACATATTGATTCGACTTCTCGAATTTTTATGATAAGTACCGAGGGTGATACTGATCCTGAAAACTATCAAAAAATCTGTAAAGACCAATAAAACTATTCATCATAAAAACAATCTTTTATGTCATGTCCGGAGGGTTTTTGATATATTTTTAAATCAAATATTTGAACACAAGCACAAATATGATCCATAATTTCTGCCTGAATAGCCTCAAAACGAACCCAATTCGTATCATTAATAAATGTATAAATTTCTAATGGAATTCCATGATCTGTAGAAGAAAGCTCTCTGACCATTTGGATCATTTCTTGGTTTACCTTATTATGATTTTTTAAATAATTCTGTATATAAATACGAAATATTTCAATATTTGTCTGATAGGTCCCATCAATTAAAAAATGACCATCTTGATCGATTTTATTATAATTTGCTTCTTCAACTTTTTTTATAAAATATTCTCTTAAGCAATCAATTGCTCTGAACTTTTCTATCAGTTCATTTGTACAAAAATGTATGCTGTTTATATCAATATAAATGCTTTTCTTCATACGTCGCGCTCCTGCATTTTTCATGCCGCGCCAATTTTTAAACGAATCAGAAATTAGCGTATATGCAGGAATCGTTACAATAGCATTTTCAAAATCTCGTATTTTTATAGTCGTAAGTGAAATATCAATGACATCACCGTTTACTCCAAATTTTGACATTTCGATCCAATCCCCGAGCCTGAGCATATCATTTGAAGATAATTGAATTCCTGCCACCAAACCTAATATCGAATCTTTGAATACAAACGAAAACACCGCCGCAACCGCTCCTATACCACTGAGCAAAAGAAGCGGACTTTTTTCAATGATTATAGCCACAATAATAATAGCGATGACAATAATTACTAAAATTTTTAATGTTTGCAAAAGACCTTTAATTGACCTGACTTTTGATATAGGTAATACTTTATAATAATCATTAACCGCATCTAAAGTAGAATTAAGAATACTCATAATAACAATAAAAATACAAACTATTGCTAATTTTTGTATAGAGCTTTCATAAATGCTTATATATTTAGCGGATGAATAAACAATTATTACCGGAATAAGATTGCCTATTTTATGAAATACTCTTCTTTCCCACAAAAAATCATCCGATTTTATTCTGGTTTTTTTGATATATTTTGCAAGCAATCTCAAGACAAATTTTCTGATGACTATTGTTACAACAACACAAATAATGCCAATTATGATAATTGATATTATAATCGATAAATGCTTTGCAAAATTTGCTCCAAGCCCGTTTCTTATGAATAATTGATTAAAATATTCCATACTATTTTATAACCCTATAATAAATGCACAAACTATAGTTTATTATCTTTCCCCAAAATAATAATTCAAATCTATATCTATAATATATTTTATAAAGAGTATTGACTAAAATAGACGCTGTATGTTATGATACCCTCAAATAAATAAGCAGCAAAGGCGCTGTTCGGTAATTTTACGCATATGCGACACTTTGCAGTTTTGTTTATATAAAAAGTAAATAAACAGCAAAGGCGCTGATATAGATATTTTTTAATTTTAAAAAATATCTTTCTGCGTCTTTTTTATTTACAAAATACAAAAGGAGGAATAATATGAACACAGGAGATACAGCATTTGTTATCGTCGCCACTGCTTTGGTTTTTTTAATGACACCAGGTCTGGCATTATTTTATGGTGGTATGGTTAGACGTAAAAACGTACTAAATACTATATTGTCTTCATTTTTTATCTGCGGCCTTGCCGCAGTGATGTGGGTTTTAATCGGGTATACCATGTCTTTCGGCAAAGACGTCGGAGGTATTATTGGAAATTTCCAATGGTTTGGTCTGCATGGAGTTACATGGGATCCCAACGGAGACTATGCGGCAACGATTCCACACAATCTTTTTGCAGCATTTCAAATGATGTTTGCTATAATAACTCCCGCACTTATCACAGGCGCCTTAGTAGAGCGCATGCGTTTTTCGGCTCTCTTCATATTTATCGCCGCATGGTCTATTATCGTCTATTATCCTATGGCTCACATGGTTTGGGGTGTTGGCGGTCTAATTAGAAATTTAGGAGCAGTAGATTTCGCAGGCGGAAACGTTGTACATATCAGCTCAGGGGTATCGGCTTTAGTTGCCTCGATTATGCTCGGAAAACGAAAGGGTCTTGGCATGACAACCTATCATCCTCACAACATTCCGCTCGTATTTTTAGGTGCAGCTCTTTTATGGTTCGGCTGGTTTGGATTTAATGCCGGCAGTGCACTTGGCGCAAACGGTCTTGCAGTGCATGCATTCCTGACTACAAACACATCCGCTGCCGCTGCTGTTTTGTCATGGATGCTTGTAGAAAAAATTCTGAGAGGCCGGCCAACTCTTTTAGGTGCGGCTACAGGTGCAGTAGTTGGCTTGGTTGCAATTACTCCGGCTGCAGGATTTGTTCCCATATGGTCTTCCATTATTATCGGTGGACTTGCAAGCCCCATTTCTTACTTTGCATTAAGTAAAATAAAAGCAAAATTTGGTTATGATGATTCTCTTGATGCCTTTGGCTGCCATGGTGTAGGCGGCATTTGGGGCGGAATAGCGACCGGGTTATTCGCAAAAACATCCATTAATTCTGCGGCCCAATGGAATGGTTTAGTATTTGGTGATGTACATCTATTTGGAGCACAGCTGCTTGCTATTCTCATCACAATTGCACTGTCTGTTGTCGGAACTTTTGTTATAATGTTCGTACTGCGTAAAATTATGACAATTCGTGTAAGCTCCAGCGAAGAAAGTAAAGGACTTGACATCTGTGAACATAGCGAAAATGCATATCCGTCTTTCTTAGGAATGGATTAAAAGGAGGTTAAAATGAAAAAAATTGAAGCCATTATTCAGCCTGCCAAATTAGAAGAAATTAAAGAAGCCCTCAACAAAATGGATATTAAAGGCGTCACCATTTCACAGGTAATGGGATGCGGTGCAACAAAAGGATGGAAAGAATACTATAGAGGCAGCGAGGTATTTTTAAATGTTTTGCCGAAAATTATGCTTATGATCGTGGTTCCGGATGAGAGAGTGGACGAAATTGTAAGCACAATTATCCAAACGGTTCGTACCGGTGAATTCGGAGATGGCAAAATATTTATAAGCAATGTCGAACGAGCGATTCGCATCCGAAGCAGAGAAGAAGGCGAAAGTGTTCTTTAAATAAAATCCGAACAAGAAGATGCATATGCATCTTCTTGTTTTTTTAATAATTTATAAAATTATCAAACTTTAAAATCGTGTTCATTGCACACAATTTCTAATCCAGTATTTGTACCCACTCCTTTATAAAGAATATCAGCATTCTTACCCATTAATTCAACAATAACTCTTGCATCAATACTTTCTAAAATTTCTCTTTCCATTTTGCCATCTTTAGGTGCTTTTAACGATCCTTGTGCATTCCCGAAAACATGTAATTTCATCATATATCTACTATCTTCTATGATAATTTCTATATTGTTACCGGTTAAATTCAATTTTTTTATCTTTGCTCTTGTGTATGTTGCGAATTTAATTAATCTGTCTTTAAATTTGAAAAAACATATAAATGCAGTAAACTCTTTACGAAAGCAAGGGATTTTGGCAATAGAAAACATCAATGTGATTTTTTCTTCTTCAAAATGGTTGGATTGAAGCCATATCCACGCCGAAGGAAAACTTTGTCCCCAATCTTTTTCAATATAACCATAACCATCACTAAAATCTAAACTTACATCATTATATTTTATTTCGCCGGCGACATCATGATGAATATTTACGATGCCATGGTAACATTCCATAAAAGGCACAAATGAAAATGGGCCCATAATGCCTGGCCAAAATAATTTTTTCGGATATGGAATGATATTTTTAAATGAAAGATGTGATGAAATATTCACGTTCTCGGTATCTATTTCAAGAATCATTTCTTTTGTAGAAAAATAATTTCTCTCTATCTCTATTTCAAAACATTGTTCATTAAACTTAAAACAAGATATATCATACTTAAAATAATTTAACTTATTTTCATTCATATTCAATATTTGAATGAATGCATGTACATCAGAATGATTATTGTCATATGAAATTCCCGGTATCACTGCCAAGGCATTTTGTTTTTTATTGTCGATATTTTTAAAATACCAGCCTTCAAAATAATTTTTCTTCTTATATTTGCCTTGAAATATTTGAGGATTAAATATTTTTTTTATTAAATACATCGTCCTTTATCCTTACTACAAATATAGTATTTACCACTTATATCAAAAATAGCAATAAATCTGAAATAAAAAAACTCGTCATCTTTAGACGAGTTTTTTATACCCTCTAGTGCCAGTTTGGCTTAATATAATCTGCTCTATTTAATATAATTGATTCAATACTGTCGACAAGTGGCCCATCTTTTTCGGACTTACTTTTCACTTCAATCCATTTCTCATCATTTTTAAAATTTCCCCATAATTCTTGCCTTTGCTTTTCATTATCAAATACACAGATATAATATATGCTTTTTCCGGTTACATCTTGCCAAAAATCACAAACTTGTATTTGATGTTTTTCAAATAATTCAAAAGTATCATCTTTAAATCTTTTATGTAATTGTTCTGCTTTACCTTTTGCGATATGATAAATTCTAAGTTCAAAAATCATATTTATTCCCTCCATATGTTTTATATCATTTAATATATCTTATTTTTTTATAACTATCAATTGATTTAATAAAAAATTATGCCGCCGCTTCTTCATTAGCAGCTCTTTTCTTCTTCAATTTATAGGCTCCAATAAAGATAGCCGCACAAATTGTGAAAGGAATATTTGCGATACCTACATAATAATAACCTTTTTGCACCAAGGTAAGTAGTCCCACTGTTGACAATGCAAGTGCTAAGATCATATACGTAATACAAACAACTGCCGATCTTGATTTTTCGGTTCCGAATTTAAATTGCATGGAGAATTTTTTTGTCGGTCCATATACACAGCAAACAGCGGTGCTTACGAGTGCCACAAATAATATTACTGAATACAATATCTGTATGACAGGGCTGCCAACATGATCAACAACATATAAGGTCGGCAACGCTTCTGTCTTTACGGCCGGCATATACCCCATTAACATCACACATACCAATGTTAACATAACAGCATTAATCAACCATCCAACAATAGCTGAATTTCTTGAATTTGATTTTGTAACCACTGTTTCGCTTACGGCTACCAATGTTCCAATAAACGTACATTGATAACCTGCATATACAAACATTCGCCATATAGCTTCTCCCGATGATGTGTATATGACTTTATTTGCAATTGCTTGCTTTGTATTGTCCCATCCCGATGCAATTCCCAAAATAGTAACAATCACGACCATGATAATCAAGCAAACAGACATTGTTGTTGATGCCGCTATAACTGCTTTAGCTCCGTACATGCAAATCAATGTTACAATAACAAACACGATGACAATTCCAATATAATATGGAATCCCCAATTTTTGTAATAACAGTTCGCCTCCTGCAGCAAGACATGCACTTGTAGCAATAAAACCTACAGCTAAATAGCATATCTCCCAGACAATTGAAAAAACCTTTTGATAAGGAGAATAAATTTTGTCAGACCATTGTCTATAGTTACGAATGTCAAATTCTCTTGTCAATTCAAGTGTTATGTAATACGCTATTGCTAGAATGCCCATGGAAACAAAAGGAAGAAAAGCACTGTACCAAGTATGTGATAAGAAAAATGCTACTTCCTGTGTCCCCGAAGCAAATCCTGCACCACAATGCGAAGCAAACCATGTACTGCCAATACCAAGTGCTACAGGTATCCCGAATTTTTTCTTTTTTTCCATAAAAACCTCTCAATTTTATATTTATTAAACGTATATGGCATACGTATAATACAAATACAATAAACAGGTTTATTTTTAGCATTTATCTATATCAAAGCTGTTTAATAATTAATATCATTTTTTTAATTGTTTCTACCAAAAAAATAAAATAAAAAATTTAAATCTTTTTAAAATTTAAAACTTGTTTTACAAAAATTTTTTTATTAATATATTTGTATAAATATATTAATAAATGCAATTATTTATTAATTAAAATTTCAGAGGGGTATTTTAATGGATTTTTCTACTATTGTAAGTAAGGTCAACAGTTTTATCTGGGGGCCGATTATGTTGTTCTTTTTAGTTGGGACCGGTATTTATTTAATGTTTTTACTAAGATTTATGCCACTCAGAAATCTTGGTTATGCCATTAAATCTGTTTTTTCAAAAAGAAGCCGAAAAAAAACATCATCGTCGGATGGCGATATAACGCCGTTTCAGTCTCTTATGACTGCACTTGCGGCGACAATTGGCACCGGGAATATCGCCGGCGTTGCCACGGCCATGTTCCTCGGCGGGGCAGGTGCTGTATTTTGGATGTGGTTTGCTGCTATTTTTGGTCTTGCAACAAAATATAGCGAAGCAGTACTATCAGTTCATTTTAGAGTTAAAACACATCGGGGCAACTATGCCGGCGGCCCTATGTATGCACTAAAATATGGACTGAAAAACAAAACAATAGGTTCCATTCTAGCTATTTTATTCGCATTTTTTGCTGTTATAGCTTCTTTCGGAATCGGAAATATGACCCAGTCGAATACAGTTGCTTTAGCAGTAAACAACACGTTTCATATACCAACATGGATAACGGGAATAGTGCTCGCTTCCTTTGCTCTGTTAGTCATTGTAGGTGGAATCAAAAGTATAGGCAGAGTCACTGAAAAGCTAGTTCCTTTCATGGCATTTTTATATATACTGGGAGGGCTTATCTGTATCTTTGCCAATATCACAGAGATCCCCGCCGGTTTAAAATTAATTATCGGTCAAGCCTTTTCATTTGATGCTGTAGGAGGTGGAGTCGGTGGTATTGTCATTGCCCATGCGATGAGATATGGTATCGCAAGAGGTGTATTTTCTAATGAAGCAGGTCTGGGTTCAGCTCCCATTGCCGCTGCGGCCGCTAAGACTGATCATCCATGTCGCCAAGGATATGTATCAATGACAGGAACTTTTTTTGATACCATTTTAGTCTGTTCTATTACCGGTCTTGTTATTGCTTCTTCAGGCTTGTTGTCACCGGGCAATACACTTACCGGCGTCGACCTAACAATTGCTTCATTTAATAACACCCTTGGTGTATTTGGAAGCTATATTGTAACTTTGGGAACAATACTATTTGCTTTTTCGACTGTTTTAGGTTGGTCTTATTATGGAGAAAAATCTTTGGAGTTTTTCTTTTATACAGATAATAAAAAACAAATAGAAAAACAAAATTTTAAAGAAAAAAGTTTTGAAGTTAGTAGCACAAAAAAAATTACGCTTATTCTTGGTTGGATTCTGCTTGCGCTTGGTGTTATCTTTGTCACTCACTCTATTTTACAAATGTTATCAACCGGGGCTTTAACAGAAGGTATACTCCCGGGACTTGATACTGCTTTAGGCAAACGCTTCTATTTATTCTTTGTTCTACTCCTCATTGGCGCTATATGTTTAGGTATAGGATATAAACGTGAACAAGGAATTGCCAATATGATTTACAGAATAATTTTTTGTTTCTTTGTTTTTATAGGTGCAACAACAAAACTAACACTCGTTTGGGATATTGCAGACACGATGAACGGATTAATGGCAATTCCAAACCTACTTAGTTTGCTGTTACTTTCAGGCGTAATATATAAACAAACCATGGATTATGAGTTAAATGTTTTAAAACCCGAAAGAGCACTTATAAAAAAATAAATATTTCGTATGAAAGACACAATTAAGTGTCTTTTTTCATATATATTTGATTATGCTATAATTAAATATATATCTTGAAGATAAGGAGCGTTTGTTATGAAAAAGAAAATGACTGTTCTCGATTTCAAAAAATATAAAGAGGAAGGAAAAAAATTTGCGTATGCAACAGCTTATGATTATACAACTGCATCAATTGTCAATGAGAGTGATATTGAAGTTATTTTATGTGGTGACAGCTTAGGTATGATTATGCTCGGATATAATTCCACAACACCAGTGACTATGGCTGACATGGTTCACCATACGCGCGCAGTCGTACAAGGAGCTCCGGACACCTTTATCGTAGGTGATATGCCTTTCGGATCTTATCACATCAGCTGTGAGCAGGCAATAGAAAACGCAGCATGTCTTATGAAAGAGACGGGTTGTGATTGTGTGAAATTGGAAGGCGGACGTGAAATGTCAGATAAAATTTCTGCAATTGTAAATGCCGGTATTCCTGTCATGGGTCATTTAGGACTTACCCCGCAAACAGCAAACTCTCTTGGAGGGTTCAAGGTGCAAGGCAGCACTCCCGCAGGGGCTAAAAAACTAATTGAGGATGCAAAAATAATACAGCAAGCCGGTGTTTTTTCAATCGTTTTGGAATGTGTGCCAAAAGGTATCGCCAAAGCAATGACGGAAGCGGCAGATGTACCTATCCTGGGTATTGGTGCCGGCCCGTATGTTGACTGCCAAGTACTTTTAACACATGACTTGCTGGGTATGTACGGAGATTTTACTCCTAAATTTGTAAAAGTTTATAAAAACATCCGAAAAGAAATGATTGACGGATTAAATGAATTCAGGCAGGAAACATTAGATGAAGCTTTCCCAACAAAAGAATATTGCTTTAATATGAAAGTAGAAGGCTACGAAGTTTAATTATAATATTGACATTAGCTAAATTAAAACAATCCGTAAGAACGGATTGTTTTAATTTACGATATATGCTTTTTTAAAATCAATATACCTATGCACCGGAATAAAAACTATTCCTTTGACATTGCTACGCAAAGCATAACTATCAACAGAATGATACAACGTTAAAATGGGCACTTGCTGCGCTAAAATTCTTTCTGCTTGAATGATATTTATTTTCTTGTTTTTATCATTTTCCCTGGCTTCGATTATAGCCGTATCATATTCTTTATTGGAAAAATAAGAGAAATTATTCGGATTGTTACTGGTAAATTTTTCTAAACTGCCGAGCGGATCAAAACAATCACTTTCGGTGCCTGAAAACGTGAAGGCATATTCTTTATTCTGATACGAAATTATTAGCTCCGTATCTCCTGCGATGTCAATATTTAAATCTATATTAAAAACATCTTGGAGCTGATTTGAAAGATAATTAGTTATATTTGTCCACACATCTCCTTCTCCGCTTAAAAAAGTAATTTCCTTTTCAAATTCTTTCCTTGTTGCACCGATTTCATCAAGCCCTTCGTCTAAAAGCTGATTTGCTTTTTCTACATCGAAAGATATGTATCCTATATCATCTTTCATATCTGTAAATAAATACTTTCCATCTAATGGAATTGATGGCGAAGTAAGTGAATATGCTATGTTAGCAGTGCCGCTTTTTATACTATCAAGAAACTCATCTCTATCGATCGCCATAGCAAAGGCCTGCCTTATTTTGTTGTTTGAAAAATATTTATTGCTGCAATTGAACTGAATATACCATGCTGTAGCGCTTATAACCTGCTTTAAAGTCTCCTGATCCATAAATTGAGCGGTATAAGAACTTGGAATCTTAAATAAATCCACTTCCCCCTGCTGAAATAGTTTAACTATTGTAGCGCTCTGTGGTTCTATAATAAAATCAATTTCATCCAATATTACATTGCCGCTATCCCAATAGTATGGATTTTTAGTTAAAATTATTCTTTCACCTTTAGTCCAGTTTTTTACAATATAAGGTCCGGAGTAGACCATGTTTTCCGGCGTCGTTGCATAATCTGTTCCAGTCACTTCTATGCGATCTTCTTTGGAAGGGATAAAAACCGGGTTTGCTAACAGAGCAAGAAAATAAGATGCCGGTTCTTTAAGAGTGATTTTAAGTGTTTTATCATCTATAGCAACAATACCGATATCTTCACTTGTTATATCTACCTCTTGGCCGCTTTCATTTATCTTATACTTCGCCTCATAAGCATTATAAATAATAAACATTTGATACAAAGTATCGGAAGAAAAAGAAGCATCTAAGGCTCGTTTCAAGGAATACTCTATATCATACGCAGTAATAGAGGTATTATCCGACCATTTTGCGTCTCTTAATGTAAATGTATATGTAAGCTGATCTTGACTTATATGCCACGATTTCGCCAAGGCAGGTTCAATTTCACCTTCATCATTAATATGTACCAAACCTTCCATGACATTATTTATGATTGTATATGCTATATTTTGTGTAGCCTTCTGAGGATCAAGTGTCACGGGCTCTTCTGTCACTGCAACTGTTAACTCTTGCACTGATGCAAGTTTATTTCCACGACCGCATGCCGTAGCAAATGATGTTATCAATACAAGTAGCAGAATGAAAACAATTATTTTTTTCATTATTCCTCATTATTAATTTTATTTCAATAATACTTGATATTAACCATTTAATTTTGATATTAAAATTTCATTGACACTTTTAGGATTAGCCGTTCCCTTTGTGAGTCTCATAACTTGTCCTACTAAAAAACCTAACGCCTTTTGTTTACCTGCTTTGTAATCGGCAATACTGGCAGGATTGCTTTTAAGCACTTGGTCAATAATCTTTTCTAATTCAGCAGTATCACTTATTTGATAAAGCCCTTTGCTTTTGATAATCTCATTTGCATTTTTGCCGGTTTCAAACATTTCTAAAAGAATACCTTTGGCCATTTTCCCACTTATTTTACCGTCATTTATATTATTTAAAAGCTGTGCCATATTACTCGGGTTAATTAATATGTCTTCGATAGAAACATCTTTTTGATTCATAAGGGCCATCAATTCTACACTAACCCAATTCGCCGCTGTTTTTGGATCATTAAATTCATTTAATATATTTTCATAAAAACTACAAAGTTCCGAATTTGATGTCAGCACGTCTGCATCGTATTCACTTAGGGCCAACTCACTGATATATCTTTTTTTCTTTGCCTTTGGTAATTCCGGCATATTATAGCGAATTTCTTCAATAATTTCGTCATTTAATATAATCGGAAGCAAGTCAGGCTCAGGAAAATAACGATAATCATGTGCGTTTTCCTTACTTCGCAGAACTACGCTTTCATTATTTGTCTCATCCCAGCGTCGTGTCTGCTGAATGATTTTTTCGTTGTTCTTAACTGCTTTTACTTGTCTTTTGTATTCATATTCAATGGCTTTTTGCAACATTTTAAAACTACTGAGATTTTTCATTTCTGTCCTTGTGCCGAATTCTTTCCTTCCTTGCTCTCGTATGGATAAATTGACATCAAAACGCATAGAACCCTCCTGCATTTTGCAGTCAGACACTCCCGCATACAAGAGAATATTTCGTACACTTTTTGCAAATTCTACCGCTTGCTCGGCACTTCTGATATCAGGCTCCGTCACAATTTCAATTAAAGGCACGCCACACCTGTTGTAATCAATAAGTGTGCCATCCTGAGCATGGATGAGCTTACCGGCATCTTCTTCAATGTGTATTCTGGTAATACCGATTCTTGTTGTCTCTTTATTTGTAGTTATATCCAAATATCCGTTCAAACACAAAGGAAAATCAAACTGGGATACCTGATACGCTTTCGGCAAATCAGGATAAAAATAATTTTTTCTGTCCATCTTTGAATATTTCGCAATTTCACAGTTTAATGCAAGTCCTGCCTTAATAGCATATTCAACAACTCTTTCGTTTAAAACAGGAAGCACCCCAGGCATACCTAAACATACAGGACATACATTAGAATTAGGCTTTGACCCGAACTGCGTTGAACACGAACAAAATATTTTACTTTTCGTGCCTAATTCAACATGTATTTCCAGACCTATTATCATTTCATATTTCATTTTTGTCTGCCTCCTTGCCTAACTTTGGTAATTGCTTATGAAAGTCCGTACTGCTCTGATAAGCGTATGCTGCATTCAAAAGTGTTTGTTCGCAATATGCATTTGCCATTAATTGCAGCCCGATCGGCATATTTTCATTTGTGAATCCGCATGGAATACTCATTGCAGGAATACCGGCAATGTTTGCAGTTACGGTATAAATATCAGATAAATATACTTGTGTAGGATCTTCTATTTTTCTGCCGCGCTCAAAAGCTCCTGATACTGCTGTCGGCGTCAATACGACATCACAGAGTTTAAACGCTTCGTCAAAGTTATGCTTTATCAATGATCTTGCCTTTAATGCTTTTTTATAATAAGCATCATAATACCCGCTGCTCAACACAAATGTACCGAGCATGATACGTCTTTTTACTTCTCTGCCAAACCCTATGCTTCTTGTTTTTGTATACGTATCTATAATATTTTCTTCTTGTATTCTCATACCATATTTTACACCGTCAAAACGAGCTAGGTTACTGCTTGCCTCTGCAGAACTTATAATATAATAAGCAGACAGCGCAATATCATTATGTGTAAATGAAAGATCCACTACCTCGCAGCCAAGATTTTTAAACATATCAACTGCTTTGAATACGGCTTTTTTTATTTCTTTATCCAATCCTTCATAATGAGCCATATCAATACCGATACGCAATCCTTTTATATCTTTATTTAAATCATCTGAATAATTGGCATTCACCATTACGGATGTACTGTCTCGGTTATCATATTTAACAATATGATCAAGAATGATTGCCATATCTCTTGCATCTTTTGCCAACGGCCCTATTTGATCGAGCGATGATGCAAACGCTACGAGTCCATAACGGGAAACTGCGGAATATGTTGGCTTTAATCCGGTAATTCCGCAAAAGCTCGCAGGAAGCCTGATGGATCCACCTGTATCGGATCCCAGCGCAAAGATTGCTTGTCCGCTTGCCACAACTGCAGCACTTCCACCCGATGACCCACCGGGTACTTTATCATAATTCCATGGATTCTTTGTGAACGCTAAAGCGGAATTTTCAGTAGATGAACCCATTGCAAATTCATCCATATCGGCCTTTCCGATTAAAATTCCTCCGGCATTGTCTAAATGATCATACACCGCACAGTTATAAGGAGATATGAAATTCTCTAATATTTTCGAAGCACATGTTGTTCGAATTCCCACCGTACACATATTATCTTTTAGGGCATATGGTACACCATCAATCTTACTGATTCTTTTATTTTCACTTATTCTCCTGTCCGCTTTTTTTGCATTTTCAAGAATAATTTGTTCGTCTTGAAGGGTGATATATCCGCCAATTTTACTCCCTACGGTATTAATACGTTTTAGAACATCAACAGCGATTTCTTCTGCGCTGACTTCTTTTTTCTCCAGCATTTCATTTAAGTCATATATTGACATATCACATAATTTCATATCTTATTCATCCTCCATTACTTGAGGTACTTTAAAAAACATATCTTCGCTGTCATATGCATTTTTGAGCGCATCTTCATTTGTAAGCCCTTCATTGATTTCATCTTGCCTGAATACATTTGATAATGCCAATATATGTTCTTTGGCAATGAATGCATCCGTTTGAATACTGTTAAGTTTGTTTACATATTCAATAATATCGCTCAAGTCTTCCTGCATTTTTTCAGCTTCTTCATCGCTAAATTCCAAACGACTAAGCTCTGCTAAATACTTAACATCTGCTAAACTAATTTGCATTTTTATTCTTTCCTTCCATCATGCTTATAAATTCTTGTTCATCTATTATTTTGATCCCAAATTGAACTGCTTTTTCATATTTACTCCCCGGATTTTCACCGGCCAATACATAATCTGTTTTTGATGAAACAGATGAGGCGGCTTTTCCGCCCATGGATTCTATTATATCTTTTATTTCATTTCTTGTATAGTCTTGGAGAGAACCGGTCAATACAAAAGTTTTATTATTAAAGATTTGTTTTAAATCTCCTTCATTCGTTATTTTGCTCATATTAACCCCTGCATCTTTTAATGCATTGATAATAGCAATATGCTCTGGGCTTTTGAAATATTTCACGACTTCAAAAGCCATTTTTTCACCGATATCAGCTATACTTAATAAATCTTCATAAGTTGCATTGATAATATGATCTATCGTTAGAAATTTATTCGCGATTAACGTTGCACCTCTTTGCCCGATTAAAGGGATCCCAAGTCCGAAAAGCAGCTTGCTTAAATCATTTTTTTTTGACTCCTCTATTGCAGATAAAATATTTTTTATTGATTTTTGTCCCATTCTATCAAGGGATATCAATTCCTGCTTTTTATCTTTTAATTTATAAATATCAGAAATATCCCTTATAAGATGATTGTTATATAGCATTGTTAGGACAGCCTTTCCCAATCCTTCAATATTCATTGCCTCTCTACTGCAAAAATGTATTACTCTTCTTAGAGAGGCTGCCGGACATGCAATATTGACACATTTTATAGCTGCCTGATCTTCTTGCCTGACCACATCGTATCCGCAAACAGGACATTTTGATGGAAATATAAATTTCTTTACATCACTCTTGCGTTTGGCAAAATTAACATTTACAACTTCAGGAATGATTTCTCCGGCTTTCCGAATAAAAACGTTATCACCTATGCGAATATCTTTTTCTTTTATAAAATCTTCATTATGCAACGTTGCTCTCGAAACAATAGAACCACTTATTTCAACAGGTTCCAATTCTGCAACCGGTGTGAGCACGCCTGTACGCCCAACCTGTATTGTAATATCTTTTATTAACGTTTCTTTTTCTTGTGCAGGAAATTTATAAGCAATTGCCCATCTTGGATGTTTTGACGTATTGCCTAAAAGATGCCGAAAATTTAATTCATCTATTTTAAATACAAGTCCGTCAATTTCATATTCCAAATCATCTCTATTTTCCTTCATCAATTTACAAAAATCAATTACTTGATCAATATTATGCTTAAATTCAACTTTGCTGACATTAATTCCCAGTGCGCTCACGAATTCAAGCATGTGTGCATGGCTATTAAATTCTTTGCCTTCTATTAAATCTACATTAAAGACAAAAATATCAAGTGGTCTTGATTTCGTAATACTTGGATTTAATTGACGAAGAGACCCCGCCGCCGCATTTCTGGGATTCGCAAATCGAGTAAGATTTTGGCTGTCTCTTTGTAAATTTAAATTAATAAAATCTTCTTTTTTTATAATCACTTCTCCTCGAACGATCAATGTATTTTTAAAATCAATCGTTTTTGGAAGTGATTTAATTGTCTTTATATTCTGAGTGATATCTTCCCCTATAACGCCGTCTCCTCTAGTGGCCCCTTGCACCAACTTACCATTCTCATAAGTAATAATAACACTCAGTCCGTCAAATTTATATTCTGCGGTATAGGTATAATGTTGTACCGATTTTTTTATTCTGGCATCAAAATCTCTCAGTTCACTTTCATCAAAAGCGTTTGCAAGACTCAGTTGACTTGTCTTATGATGCACTTTTTCAAACTCTTCAAGCACACCCCCGCCTACTACCACACTCGGCGAATTCGGGGAGTGATCATTATATTTATTTTCAAGATCGATTAACTCCTGCATCAAAGCATCATATTCAAAATCGCTTATTTGAGGATCATCGTATAAATAATATTGTTCGTTATGATACGTAAGCTGACTGCGCAAGTGCTCTATTTTTTTATAAATATCCATCTCTTTCATGCTTATCTACCATTTCAAATTTTTGATATCGGAGCATATTCTTTAATGAGATTTTTTATGCCCATTTGAATAAAAGCAACTTGCAAGATTTGTTCTTCGCCATGCCCTTGTACGGATATAATAGTTCCAATCCCAAAAAGCTCATGTTTTATTTTATCTCCGGGTTTGAGTTGCTCTATCCGGCTTCCTGATTTCTTTTGAATTTCGTTGCTGTCTTTGTATGATGCCAAATTTGATTGTGTATGAGCCAATTGACTGTGCTGGGCTTTATCATACGCAAAACCTTCTATCCCATAAGTAATTCCCTCATGATCTATCGCATTCATTGTATTCTTTTTTTCTATAGCATATAACGTTTTTTGGCCGAGTTCATCAAAATATTTTTTATCTATTTCAAAAATAAATCTGGAAAGCATAAGACTGTCAAATCTTCCACGCACCATCCGTTCTTTAGCAGCAGTCATATATAAAGCTCGTTTTGCTCTTGTCATCCCCACATAGCAAAGCCTTCTTTCTTCTTCACTGTTATTCTCCATAATAGAACCAAAATGCGGAAAAATGCCTTCCTCAAGGCCTGCCAAAAACACAGTATCAAATTCTAATCCTTTTGCATTATGAATCGTCATAAGGCTTACACCCTCTTTTGCGTCTGAACTCTCATCAACAGCAGATATAAGCGAGACATGTTGTAAATATGAAGTTAGTCCCACTTCTTCACTGTTTTTTTCAAATTCGTACATAGAGGCTATGAGTTCATTTATATTTTCTGTCTTTTGTTCGGAAGTATCCGGTCTTGCATTCAAATATTCAAAATAATTTAAGCCGTCAATTAATTTTTTACTGATAGCTCCTATGCTTAAATTCTCTTTAATTCCTTGCTGTACGCTACTAACAATATTACAAAATTCTTCTACGCCCTTTTTAGCTTTAGGAGAGAGTGTCGGTATTTCATTATAATAGCTTGCAGCCTCAAACATGCTACATGATTTGAAGTCAGCAAATTCAGCAATATTTTGTATTGTTTTACTGCCAAGACTTCTTTTCGGTACATTTACAATACGCATAAAGCTGATATTGTCTTGCGGGTTTGCCGCAAGCTTCAGATAGGCTAAAATATCTTTTATTTCTTCTCTTTCATAGAATTTAATTCCGCCAACTAACTTATACGGAATTAAGGCCGAAAGCAGCATCTCTTCAAATAGCCGGCTTTGCGCATTTGTTCTATATAATATGGCCATATCTGAGAATCTTATGCCTTCTTCGCTTTGCTTTAAAATTTCTTGAGAAATATATCTAGCTTCTTCTCTTCCATCGTAGCAATGTCTGAATATAATTTTTTCACCTTCGTTGTTTTTTGTAAAAAGCGTTTTCCCTTTCCTCTGGGTATTGTTTGAAATAACATCATTTGAAGCATTGATAATATTTTTCGTACTTCTGTAATTTTGTTCCAGCCTCACAATTTTCACCGATGGAAAATCTTTTTCAAAACCAAGTATATTTTTAATATCCGCTCCTCGAAAAGCATAAATACTTTGATCATCATCGCCGCAAACACAAATATTATTATGTCCTTTTGCGAGCATTGATGTCAGTAAATACTGCACATGATTTGTATCCTGATATTCATCAATCAAAATATACTTAAATTTCTGCTGATAGTAATTTAAAACATCTTTTCTTTCTTCAAATAAAAGAAGTAAATTTGAAAGCAAGTCATTAAAATCCATTGCATTATATTCTCTTAACTTGCGTTCATATAATGCATAGACCTGTACTATTTGTCTTACATTTACTTTCGGTGAAATCTCTCTTTGTTCCAGTTCAAGCGGTGTGATTCTGTTTTCTTTTGACTTTGAAATATATTTAGCAAAATTAATATCTGTATTTATGTAGTCTAATTGTTTTAAACATTCTTTGATAAGCTTTTTTTTATCATCTTCATCATAAATAACAAAATCCGGAGTATAACCGATCAAAGAAGCATGTTGTTTTAAAAGCCTTGCGCCGAGTGAATGAAATGTCGACATCCAAATGCTTCCAGCGTTTTCAATTCCCATTTTGCTTATGCGATCTTTCATTTCACCCGCAGCTTTATTGGTAAATGTCAACGCAAGTATTTCATACGGCATGGCTTTTTTTTGTTCTAAGATATATGCAATCTTATGTATGATCGTTTTGGTCTTACCGCTTCCTGCTCCAGCTAAAATGAGCATAGGGCCATCTGTGTTTACAACCGCATAATATTGCTGTTCATTTAATGAAAATAATAGTTCGTTCATTTTATCGTCCTTTACGCTTGCTGATTAAATAATTTTTAATTATATCATAAAATATAAGCAAACGACAATTCAAACATCAGTATACTGCTATAAGAAATAAAATAACACTATGACATAGTGCTATTTTATTGACCGGCTTAAGCTTTTTCATCTTCGGTATAAATAATTGATTTGATTACCTGTGGTATTAAAGGTTTATCCGCATAGTCTACTTTTACGTTAGCAATATCATCAATGACATCCATCCCTTCTATTACTTCTCCAAAAGCTGCATAGAGTCCATCTAAATGCGGTGCGTCTTTATGCATAATAAAAAACTGACTTCCGGCAGAATCAGGACTTTGCGAACGCGCCATGGATAGTACTCCGCGTTTATGCTTTAGCGGGTTATCGACTCCGTTGGATGAAAACTCCCCTTTTATTTGATGCCCTGGTCCTCCCGTACCTATTCCCTTCGGGCAACCTCCTTGTATCATAAAATTCTTAATGACTCTATGAAAAGTTAAACGATCATAAAATTTACCATTTACAAGTTTTATAAAGTTTGCTACGGTAATCGGAGCATACTGCGGATATAATTTTGCTTTTATTTGTCTGCCGTTTTGCATTGTTATTGTAATCATACTTTCACTTCCTTTAATAGATGATTAAAAAATTTTATCATATCTTGTTATATCTGTAAAATAGAAATATACTTATAATAAATATCTGCGTAATACCTTATAGCATTCCACTGTTTGCTCATATGTAAAATTCGCTCTGTTGGCAGGACTTGTCGAAGGCAGATAAATATTTTTAATACCGGTTTTTTCATAACATAATTTTTCATATAATTTGCTTGCAGTTTTTCCTGTTGTAAAAATATGAGATATCCTGCTGCTGTGAAGCATCGGTATAAAATCATTCGTCACCGGGTTTTTAATGCTTGCATCCGATGAATTTTTTATTTCACATGAATATAAAACATCCCATATAGCTATGTTATATTTTATCAGCATAGATTTTTTGTCCTCTATACGCACAGGTATCCCCCTCTCTTCGAGCACTTCTGTTAATACCTTCCAAAAAAGATTCTGAGGATGCGAATAATAAAATCCTTTTTTTTCAGACATGACTGAGGGAATGGTCCCTAAAATTAATATTTTGCTGTCTTGATCATAAACAGGCTCAAAACAATGCGCCTTTATATTATTAGCCAATTCAAACTCCCATATAATTATTTTACTATTTTAAATTATTTTAACATTATTTTAAAATAATGATGTTACTATTTAATTATCAGGCATATATTAGTACTACACAGTAAAAAATATAAGTTATTGCAATTACATTATAATATGATATAATGAACGAAATATAAAAAAGGAGGATTTAATTTTTCTACAATTGAATATATTGTAAATAATCTTCATTGATTATAGCGCCGGGACTCATTTACGAGTTGACGAGGTTTGGAGTTATCGAAATATTCGGCGGGTGCTCCAAAGGCTTTAGCAAGAGTCTAGACAAGTTGCCACAAAACTTACGAGCGATTGTAAGCACAAAATCAACTTGAAATGTTGTGGTATGTATAAAAATTGAATACGTGTGCATTTCCGCGATACTAAGCGGATTTTTTATTTCAGGAGGAATTTATGTGTGGTATAGTTGGATACATTGGAAATAAACAATGTACAAATGTGCTTCTCCATGGATTACAGAAATTAGAATATAGAGGCTATGATTCATCCGGCCTCGCAGTGCTTAAAGAGCAAGAAATAATTATACGAAAATTTAAAGGAAGATTACAGGTACTTCAAGACGATATAACATCTTTTCCTATAAGCAGTACGCTAGGTATTGGTCATACCAGATGGGCAACACATGGGGAGCCATCTGATTTAAATTCTCACCCCCATTCCAATGAAACTTCAAGTATTACTGTCGTTCATAACGGCATTATCGAAAATTATCTGGAGTTAAGGGAAAAGCTATCGAAAAAAGGCTGTCATTTTTCATCCCAAACAGACACCGAAGTATTAGCTCACCTTTTAGATCAGTTATATCAGGGAGATATTGTTGACGCAGTTAAAAAAATGACTAAAATTATAAAAGGCTCTTATGCTTTAGCAATACTTTGTAAAAATGATCCCGATAAGATAATAGGCATTAGAAAAAACAGCCCTTTAATCGTTGGACTTGGTCACGGCGAGAATTTTCTCGCTTCGGATATACCTGCTGTATTAAACTATACAAGAAATGTATATCTAATGGAAAATGATGAAATCGCCATATGTACAAAAGATAGTGTGAAAATAATTGATCATTCAGGCAGTGAGAAAAAGATAGATATTTTTGAGGTGACTTGGAACGCAGAAGATGCCGAAAAAAGCGGCTATGAACATTTTATGCTTAAAGAAATAAATGAACAGCCTGAAGGTATCAGGAAAACAATGCTATCAAGAATTACAGAAGATAAAGATTATGTATCATTAGATGATATTAAAATCACAAAAGAAGATTTGGATCGTTATGCAAAAATATATATTATAGCATGCGGCACCGCATATCATGCGGGTCTTATTGGAAAATATTTAATTGAAAAGTATGCCAGGATTCCTGTTGAATGTGATATTGCATCCGAATTTCGATATAGGAACCCAATTATTGACAAAAATACCTTGCTAATCGTTATAAGCCAATCGGGTGAGACTGCCGACAGCTTAGCTGCTTTAGAGCTTGCCAAACAAAAGGGAGCACGCGTGTTGGCTATCAGCAATGTACAGGGTAGCTCAATAGCAAGAGGCGCAGATGATGTAATGTATACATGGGCAGGCCCTGAAATAGCCGTCGCTTCAACAAAAGCTTATACAACACAACTGATATGTATGTATGCCTTATCAATGCATTTCGGTCTTCTTACAGGGAATTTGCCTAAAGACAAATATATATATCTTCGCGATGAATTATTCAAAACGCCAAAACTAGTTCAGGAAATCCTTACCTATGCTCAAGCACTGCATGACCTGGCAAAACGAAACAAAGATATTACAGATGCTTATTTCATAGGCAGAGGGCTTGACTACTATGTATGTTTAGAAGGCTCACTAAAGCTGAAAGAAATTTCTTATATTCATTCTGAAGCTGCTGCTGCCGGCGAATTAAAACATGGCCCTATTGCATTAATTGATAAGAATACATTGGTTCTATCCATGCTGACCCAGGATGATTTGTTTGAAAAAACATTGAGCAATATCAAGGAAGTAAAATCTCGAGGTGCTTATGTAGTAGCTTTTAGCAAAAAAACAAACAGCGCAATAGAAGCAGAAGTTGATGAAATTTTTTATATGCCCGATATCGCAGATGACTTATCTCCTATTTTATCTGTTGCATATTTACAGCTTTTAAGTTATTATTTTGCATATGAGAAAAAATGTGATATCGATAAACCAAGAAATTTAGCAAAATCCGTAACTGTTGAATAATAAATAATAAATTAGGAGATTTGATTATGTTTGATAGTGTATGTAAATTTTTAGAAATACCAGATAATCTAAGTGAAGAAGAAGTAATGCTGTATCATTATAATTGTGCCGAAGCAGTTCTACATGCCGCAAATGAAAAATATCAATTAAATTTAAGCGATGATACATTAAATGCAATCATCCCGTTCGGCGGAGGAATGAGCTGCAGACGAACCTGTGGCATCATTTCCGGAGGCCTTGCAACAATCGGAGTAATATTTGGGGGGCAAAAGCCATATGATCAAACAAAAGTCAGAGAAATCGCAAAAGAATATGTTGACTGGTTTATCTCAACTTATGGCAGTTGTGAATGCCCATATATTATCATGATGAAAGCAGATCCTTCTCCCGAAATAAAATGCAAGCCGATTATTCAACAAGGCTGTCAACAGCTTGAAAAAATTATTGCAAAATATAAATAACTTTGACAGCAAATATACGAAATACTATATTTGCTGTTTTTTTATAAAATATAAGAATAGATAGGAGATGACAAAATGAAATATTTAATTATCGGCACAGGCGGTATCGGTGGCAGCCTCGGCGCTTTTTTAGCACGAAGCGGCAAAGATGTAACTTTTATTGCCAGAGGAGAACATCTTAAACAAATGAAACAAAATGGCCTTTTGGTATCTTCCGGCCTTTTCGGTGATTTTGTAATAAGAAATGTAGATGCTGCTACAGAAGAAGAATACAATGAGAAGGCTGATGTTATATTTGTTTGTGTTAAAGGATATGCCTTGGAAGGAATTGTAGGCTTATTAAAAAAATCCAGTCATGACTCAACGATTATTATTCCTCTTTTAAACGGATTGAATATCGGTAATAAGCTTGAAAAAATGATAGGCCAAGACATCACAATACTAGATGGCTGCCTCTATCTCAGCGGATACATAGAATCTCCGGGAAAAATCGTACAAACAGGAAAAAATAATAAAATTATATTTGGAGTCCGCAAAGGCAAAAGCGCCAATATGGAAATATTAAAAAGGGTGCAAAATGATTTAAATGATAGTGGCATGAATGCACTATTATCAGATAACATTGCTTGTGATATTTATAAAAAATTCGCATGTAATGCCTCTTTTGGCGTTTGCGGCGCTTACTATGACATCACAACCAAAAAAATGCAGCAAAAAGGTATCTACAGAGATACGGCGGTTGAATTGCTGAATGAATTAAGTGCCTTAGCGACAGCGCAAGACGTTATATTTGATGAGGACTTAACCGAAGCCAGTTTAAAATTCATAGACGGTCTTGTAGTAGATACAACTTCATCTTTACAACGTGATTTACAGGAAAATCGCAAATCAGAAATAGATGCTTTATTATTTGACGTGGTAAGACAATGCAGAATTTTGGATGTTCATGCGCCTGAATTTGAAAAAATAGCTGCCTACTTTGGATTTGAACAATAAATCTATTTTTATACTCCTTTTCTTAATAAAAAAGATGTTGTTTATGACGTTGTAACGATACTTCATACTTCATTTTATAATTGACAAACAAAGTGATATTACGTTATAGTAGTACAGTATTCTCTATTTTTATCAAATAAAAAGGAAAAAATTTTCATGCTTGACTTTTTTAAAACTTTCGCCCCATTTATTTACGATATCTTACTTCCGTTTACTTTAGCTTACTTAGTCGTTAAATATACAAAATTACATGAGCATAGTTTTGATATTTTAATATCATTTCAATTTCGTTTGTTTTTTCCTCTCGGCTCTTTTTTATCCATATGGGGACTCACCTTCACCCCCGAATTGATATGGCTTCCAATATCAGGCCTTCTTATGCACGTATTTCCTCTCTGGTTAGGATACATTAGAGTTAAAAAATATAATTTTGATTATCGGTCAAAAGCAAGTTATCTGATTACCATGCTGATTCCCAATGCAGCCATGCTTGGTTCTATGACCAGTTATTTTATTTTAGGCGAAACCTCTTACGGTTATACATCGCTCATCCTTTCGTTAGCGCCTTTTGCAGTAAACGGCATCGGTTTTACACTGGCCGCCAGATATCAATCTCTTGCCGAAGGCACTGCTATCCGCGGCACGAAAGGTATCTTTAAAAACCTCTTGTCATTAAATCAAATGGCGCTGTATGCTTCTATTCTGGGTATCTTATTCGTATTGATCGGTATTCCAAGACCGGCAATTGCATCAGATATCATATCTGTAAATATACATTTTAGTATGTGGTCAGCGATTGTCCCGCTGGGTGCGTCGTTAAGCTTTGCGGGAGTGAAAAAATACCGTTTTATATTAGCGGATGTGTGTATGGTAAAATTTATTATCGTCCCTGTTATTTTGTTTTTGCTTTCCGCTCTTATTATAAACGATACTGTAGCTCTAAAAACAATCTTTTTAATTGCCGCCTCCCCCGCTCCTATGGTCGCGGTTATGCTTTCCAAAATATATAAATTAAATGTCGATTTGGCAATGAGCCCATTTATTTATACAACAATTATCTATCTGGCTCTCATGGTTCCTTTATTTATCATCATTATGAGATTTATTTGGATATAAACACTAAAACAAAAACGCCGATATGCTATCGGTGCTTTTTTATTGTAATCTTATAGAAACTGCGTTAAAATTATTTAAAAATATTTAAGGACTAATTTATGATTACCTCGAAAAATACGCCTACGCTTTTACAAAAAAATATTAGAAATCCTAACTTTGAATTACTGCGAATCATTTCAATTATTATGATCATTGGTCTTCATTTATTTGGTCACGGAGGCATTTTAGATGCATTCGGAAGCAAGCACTATCCTTTATGGAGTATAGAAGCATGCATATCCGTCTCAGTAAATTGCTATGTTTTTATCAGCGGATATTTTTTGGTAACATCAAAATTCAAACTCAGAAAGCTGTTTATGCTCTATCTTCAGGTATTATTTTATTCAGTTGTTATTTACGTAATTTTACTGACGCTCGGCATTGTACAATTTAATAAAATAAGACTTGTTCAGGAGCTGCTGCCAATATTAAGCAGACGATATTGGTTTGTTACCTGCTATGTGGCTATGTATATTCTCAGTCCATTCTTAAACAAGCTAATCATGCAACTTACAAAAAAACAAATGCAGATTTTCATTATTATTCTACTGTTTCTTTTTTGCGAATGGAATGTACTTATTACATTTCTTTCAACTTTAAATACAGATCATGGTTATGGCGTCGGCTGGTTTATTTGCCTATACTTTCTTGCCGCCTATATTCGACTGCACTATGATAAAAAAATAAATAAATATTTTTACCTTCTTTTTTATTTTGCTATTTGTTTTATTACCGCCGCTTTAAAAACAGGGTTGGGTCTTGCCGGTTTATTCAGATATTCATCTATTACGATATTGTTTGCTTCTCTCAGTTTATTTTTATTTTTCAGAGAATTGGATATAAAAAATAAATTTGCTAATAAAGTGATCTTTACCTTGGCACCACTCTCTCTTGGCGTATACTTGATACACGACAACAAACTCATCAGATCTATTTTATATACTGATATACTACATCTTGATAAATATATGACATCCGTGAACATTTATCTTTTAATTATTCTTTGTTTGCTTATCATTTTTACTGCAGCCATAATAATCGAATATATCAGGAAAAATATTTTGATGAAACCTATTGAAAACAGTATCAAAATCAATACTTTTTTTAATAGTTTACAAAATAGAATATTGACTAAAAAATAAATTTTGGAAAGAATTTTCACCTTATTTTTTAATTAAAACTTATATATTATGTAATACTACTATATAAGAGGTGAAATAGATGGTAGTATCACATAAAAGTGCAATTTCGTTTGGATTAGTTCATATACCCGTTAGCTTATATACGGCAACACAAGATAACACAATCAATTTTAACCAGCTTCATAAAAAATGCAACAGCCGTATTAAGCACAAAAAATTTTGCCCTGTATGTAATCGTGAAATTTCCGCAGATGAAATCATCAAAGGATATCAATATAAAAAAGACACCTATGTCGTCATGGATAAAGTCGATTTTGAAAAAATCAAAACTGAAAAAGATAAATCTATTCAAATTATACATTTTGCTGATAAAAACGAAATACAACCCATATATTATGAAAAGAGCTATTATGCTATGCCTGACGCAGGCGGAGACAAAGCATTTGAACTGCTTCGTTATGCCATGGAAAATGAAAGCAAAATAGCAATAGCAAAAACGGTTCTTGGAACAAAAGAAACACTCCTTGCAATCATGCCTTTAGAAGCCGGTGTTATAATTGAAACATTGTATTATTATGATGAAATTCGGGAATTGCCGAGATCTTATAATAAAGTAAAATTGAACGAAAATGAGATTTCCATGGCTAAAACATTGATTGATACAATGACAAAATCTTTTGAGCCGGCATTATATTATGATGAGTATCAAGCACGTCTCAGCGAAGCTATTGAGAAAAAAATAAATGGCGATGAGATTACCGCTGCTGCACAGCCAGAACAAAAAGGCATTATTGATTTAATGGAAGCTTTGAAAATGAGTATTGAACAAAAAAATAATAATGACAGTAAAAACAAACAAAATAAAACAGATAAAAAACATGCAAATAAAAAAAGAAAAACCATAGACTTTAATAAAAAATCAGATGAAATTAGTATAAGATAAGATGGTTCGATTTAAAAATTAACTATACTATTTAATAAAACTGCAAAATATCGGCATAATAATTTTAAAAATGTAATTATAACTTTACTCAGCTTATCTTTGTTTTTTTAATAATTAGTATCTATATCAAATCTATATAGACTCACTGCTTTCTAAATCCAGTAGAAATTTTTTAGTCTCAAGCCCGCTTCCAAATCCAATCAATTTACCATCTGTTCCTATCACTCTGTGGCATGGAATAAAGATTGGTAATTTATTTCTATTATTGGCCATGCCTACCGCACGGCAGGCTTTTTCATTTCCTACTGCTTGTGCAACTTCTTTATAACTTTTTGTTTGCCCGTATGGAATTTTAAGTAAGACATTCCATACTTTTTTTTGAAATTCTGTCCCTTTTATATCGAGCGGCAAATCAAATGTTTTTCTTTTCTTTGTAAAATACTCTTCAAGTTGATTAATTGCTTTTTTGTGTAAAAATGTTTCTTTTACCAGTATACCTTGCGCTTGTATCTGTTTTTCAAAATATAACTGCGCAATGGCATATTCACTGGCAACAATCATTATTTTCCCTATTGGCGTGTTGTATATATACGCACTATCCATTATAATCACCTTAAAATATTATTTTTACTTATGATACCACAAATAAATAAAAATATCATTTCTTGACAAATGCAAATTTAAATTGTATACTTTTTTTATATATTAGTTTACAATGGAGTTTAGCATTGAAAATAACATTAAAAGAAATGTCATTTACAGCCTTATTTACAGCCCTTACAGCAATAGGGGCTTATATAAGCATTCCAGTAGGCCCTATCTCTATTACATTACAAACATTTTTTGTCCTTTTAAGCGGTATTTTGCTTGGTTCCAGGCTAGGTGCAGCCTCTCAAATACTCTATGTATTACTTGGATTAATGGGATTGCCTATTTTTTCCGGATTCAGTGGAGGCTTGCAAACAGTCATAAAACCCAGCTTTGGTTTTTTAATCGGATTTATACTGGCAGCATATAGTTCTGGAAAAATCATTTATAAACAAACATATGATCTGCAAATATATCAAATATCTTTTAAAAAAATATTTATCGCCTGTTTTATCAGTACAATTATTTTATATATTATCGGTATTCCTTATATGTACTTTATACTTAATGTAATTTTAAGTATGAATCTCACAGTTTCTGCTGTTTTTAAAATGGGCTGTTTACTATTTTTGCCTGGAGATATCTTAAAAATCATTGCAATTTCCTTCATAGGTGTTAAACTTTTACCTAAGTTGAAAAACTTTATATATTAACTATCGAGGTATAGCAATGTCACTCAGAAATTTAGTATTAAAACTTTTGGAAGAAAATCGTGCTCAATGCCTTTCCGGCCAGCAAATAGCAGATCAGTTGAATGTGTCACGCGCAGCGATATGGAAATCAATCAATTTATTGCGCAGTGAAGGTTATCAAATTGATGCAACAACGAATAAAGGATATCAATTAACAAAAGACAATGATTTTATTTCTGCACAAGGAATGATCCCGTATCTTAAAGAGGAATATAAAAGCAATAAAATAATTGTATATAAATCAACAGATTCGACAAATCAACAAGCAAAATTGGAGGCACTTGAAGGCGCCGCCCATGGCAGTGTTGTCCTTGCCGAAATGCAAACCGCCGGCAAAGGCCGGCTTGGGAGGAGTTTTCATTCTCCGGCAAATGCAGGTATTTACATGAGTATAATATTAAGGCCAAAAACAGATGCTTCAAATGCAGTATTGCTGACAAGCGCTGCTGCAGTGGCAGTTTGCCGGGCTATAAGTAAAGTGTGCTTTGCCAAACCTAGCATCAAATGGCTCAATGATATTTATTTAAACAATAAAAAAATATGCGGTATACTCTCAGAAGCAGTTACAAATTGTGAAAATGGAATAATAGAAAGTGTCGTTGTCGGAATCGGAATTAATTTCAAGACAAAGCCAGAGCAAATTCCACAAGAACTACAAGATATCATCGGCTCAATTTTCTATGATAGCAAGCCAACCACTACGAGAAATCATTTGGCTGCTGAAGTGATGAATGAAATGCTGGACTTAAGCAAAGATTTTGTTAATAGAGAATTCTTAAAAGAATACAAGCAGCTTTCATTTGTATTGGGAGAGGATATTACCTTTTTTATAGATAACGAGTGGCATGATACCAAGGCAGTAGACATTGCAGATAACGGTGCTCTCGTTGTTCAAGATAAAAACGGAGATATCCAAACATTATTTTCCGGTGAAATTACCGTAAGAAGAAAAAAGTAACACACCATTCAATTAAAAAAAGTTCACTTCAATAGTGAACTTTTTTTAATATTTATTAAATTATATTGCTTTACTGTTTTGTATTTCCGGTATTTTTATTACTTTACGAAGTGGTTTCCATATAAACAATGAAATCCAAAAGTCAAACATACTATGTATTATAGTGCCTACACCTACTAATAATACTATCGATACAATAAAACCTTTTGCATAATAAGCTTGCATCATATTTCCAAAATAGAAAGGTATAACAACGGCCATTTCCACTGCACCATGCAAAATCCCAATCAAAAACGAAAATGTCAGCGCTGAAAGCGGTTTATCGAGGATCTGTCTGTTTTTCTGAATAATAAGAGCTCCTATCAATGCAAATACAAGATGTGACGCTGCTCTTAAAACAACAACGATCGGGAAGCCCGCAAAGAAAAAGCCTACTGTCGTACCCAGCGCCACAATAACGGCCGTTAACGGCGATATAAACATTGCAATAAAAATAGGAATATGGCTTCCGAGTGTATACGAAGCAGGTTCCAAAACGATTTTAATCGGTGAAATCAATGGTATTAAAATACCTATTGCGCACAAGAGTGCGGTGATTGTCATTTTGTATACTTTGTTTCTATTATTATTCATAATAATACCTTTCCCTTATCTTTGTGTCTTTACATATGCATATACTATTATAGCGGCAATTGATAGATTGTCAAGCTGCCTGATACTACATATATAATTTCTGCTTTATCATTTTTTTCCCTGTAATTTTCTCTGCTGTAAGTTTATATACACAAACAACTTCAAGATATCTAGCGTCAAAATTGAATTCTTCCTTATTGGAATAATTTTTCATAATATAATTTAAAGCTTCCATTTTTTGATTTTCACTCAGTATCTCAATTTCTCCGTTTCCGATTACACTTTCATATTCCATCGTATAACTACATGCCTTATCTCCTGTAATTAATTTATGAGAAGTATTCATTTCAAAACTTGCATGATTATTTTTTTGTATTAAGGATAATTTTTTTCCTTTATTTGCTCCATGATAATATAGGATAATATTTTTTCCATCATATGAAAATCCAAAATTTATAGGAACAATATAAGGATATCCTTCATCAAACAACGCTAAACTGCATACATCGCATTTTTTCATAATTTGAAGAATGTCTTCTATATTTTTTATTTCTCGATCTTTTCTTTGCATCACTGACCTCTTAAAAAATATATTTTAAAAATCCTCCTTAGATAATAAGGAGGATTTTTAAAATTTTATTTCATCAATTTACAAATATTTGCTGAAAACTCAAGTGGATCTTGGATTGACAGCCCTTCAAGTAATAATGCCTGATCATAAAGCAATGCTGTATACAGCTTCAATTTTTCTTTATCTGTATCAAACGCATTTTTTAAAGTCTCATAAATTTCGTTGTTACGATTTATTTCTAATACTTTTTGCGCCGCAACAGCTTGATTATTTGGCATTGCGTTGAGCACTTTCTCCATCTCAATACTCACAGGTCCTTCACTAGATAGACAAACCGGATGATTTTTTAATCTTTTTGAGATTCGAACATCTTCCACTTTATCGTTTAATTCTTCTTTCATGAAAGTAAGCAAATCTTTATCATTGCTTTTTTCTTCTTCAGTTTCTTTTTCTTCTTCGGAATCTATACCCAAATCGCCTTCTGATACAGATTTAAATTGTTTTTCTTTATAATTCATAATCATTTTAATAGCAAATTCGTCAATGTCTTCCGTGAAATACAATATTTCATAACCTTTATCTGAAACAAGTTCTGTTTGAGGAAGTTTTTCAATTCGCTCAACAGACTCCCCGGCAGCATAATAGATATATTTCTGATCTTCTCTCATTTTTTGCACATATTCATCTAAGGTAACCATTTTCTTTTCAGTAGAAGAATAAAACATCAACAGATCCTGCAAATCTTCTTTGTGGGTTCCATAATCACTATATATACCGTATTTAAGTTGACGTCCGAACGATTTATAAAATTCTTCATACTTATCTCTTTCATTTTTTAACAGTGAAAGAAGTTCTGATTTTATTTTATTTTTTATATTTTTAGCAATTAATTTTAATTGTCGATTATGTTGCAGAAGCTCTCTGGAAATATTTAATGACAAATCTTCCGAATCAACCATACCTTGTACAAAACTAAAATAATCCGGCAGTAAATCAGCACATTTGTTCATAATCAGCACGCCGTTTGAGTAAAGTTCAAGTCCTTTTTCAAATTCTTTCGTGTAAAAATCATAAGGCATTTTTTCTGGTATAAATAAAATAGCATTATAACGCACCATACCATCAGCTGAAATATGAATATGCTTTAATGGTTTATCAAATCCATAGCGTTTTTCATTATAAAAGTTTTCATAATCTTCATCATTTAATTCGTTTTTGTTTTTACGCCAAATAGGTACCATGCTATTGATTACTTGTTCTTCAACTATATCTTCATACTCATCTTCGCTTCCTTCTTTTTTTACACTTGTCGTTATATCCATCTTTATCGGGTAGCGAATAAAATCAGAGTATTTTTTAACAAGGTTACGTAAATTATATTCATCTAAAAATTCATCATAATCTTCATCATCCGTATTTTTATTAATTTTTAATATGATTTCTGTGCCTGTATGTTCTTTTTCACATGATGTTATCACATATCCGTCGGCACCTTTTGATTCCCATTTATAAGCTTCTTTGCTGTCTAATGATTTTGTGCAGACAGTTACGACTTCAGCCACCATAAATGCCGAATAGAACCCAACACCAAATTGACCGATGATATCAAATCCGTCTTTGATTTCATTCTCCTTTTTAAAATTTAGCGAACCGCTTTTTGCAATAACACCAAGATTATCTTCCAGTTCTTCTTTAGTCATTCCTATTCCGGTATCTTCAATTTTTAATGTTCTGTTTTCTTTATCGGCAATTATTTTAATATAATAATCGTCCTGATTGAATATAATATTTTCATCCGTCAATGCTTTATAATAAATTTTATCTATTGCATCACTCGCGTTTGAAATCAACTCACGCAAAAAAATCTCCTTATGGGTATAGATTGAATTAATCATTAAATCTAATAATCTTTTTGATTCTGTTTTAAATTGCTTTTTAGCCATATTAAATCTCCTTTCAATAAAATGTTATTAGCACTCTTTAGTATCGAGTGCTAATTAATACTATAACATTTTACTATATTTTGTCAATATTTAAATAATTTTATTTTATAAATACATCTTTTTTATATACATGTGTCCTGTTTTTGTTTTAAATATTTTTTTATCGATATTTAAAATTTCTTCTGTCTGCATACTATCTTCATATATATTGACAATAAAATCTGCTTCCACAAGTATTTGATAATCAATATCATCAATATTTATATAGGTATGATGATTTGCAACTAAAAAACATACTCTATCAATAATATTTTCATTATATCTTAGTTTTTCTAAAACCTCTCTTGCGATGGCCGGACCTTCTATTTGCTGATATTTCCCTGAACTGGAGTTATATTTCGCTTCGCTGACTTTAATGCCTATGTCATGCACAATAGCAGCCGTTTCTAGTATCATTTGCTTATTGTCATCAATTTCTTCATTTTCTCCTATCGCTTTTGCATATGCCCATACTTTCATAAAATGATTAATTCTCTTTGCATCGTTTTGAAAATAATCTATCAATTCATTTATTAATTTCCCAATATTATACATTTATATCTCCCCTGTTTCACGTTATTTACAAAAAAAAATGATTTTATTTTGCCGAATATATCTGACAACAATTTAAAAAATATTATATATCAGTTATAATAGAAATTAAATAATAAGATACTATATAATAAAATTCAATTTAAAGCGAGGAATTCATTTGGATTTATCTACTAATAATGTTTTATTTGCATTTTTATTAACTTTACTTGCAGGTCTCTCAACCGGTATTGGAAGTGTTATATCCTTATACGTAAAACAAACCAATATCAAATTCTTATCGGCTTCATTGGGATTTTCTGCCGGTGTTATGATCTATGTTTCTCTTATTGAGCTTTTCCCAAACTCAAAAGAAGCTCTCTCCTCCGTTTTTGGTCTCGGAAAGGGTTATTTATATACAACCATTTTCTTTTTCGTTGGAATTTTATTTATTGGGATTATTGACAGGCTTATTCCAAATCCTTATAATCCACATGAATTCAATGATATAGAAGACATAAAAAAATCTGCGAATAAACAACTTCTTCGCTTAGGTACATTTTCAGCATTGGCAATAGGCATTCACAATTTCCCTGAAGGATTAGCCACCTTTACAAGCGCATTGCAAGATAACATACTGGGCATTAGCATAGCAATTGCCGTCGCAATCCATAATGTTCCAGAAGGTATAGCTGTTTCCGTACCGATATATTACGCAACCGGTGACCGCAAAAAAGCATTTAAATATTCATTTATTTCTGGATTATTTGAACCACTTGGGGCTTTGATAGGATATTTCATTTTAAGACGTTTTTTAAATGAAGTTATGTTTGGTATTGTGTTTGCAATTGTTGCCGGAATTATGGTGTATATTTCGCTGGACGAATTGCTGCCTTCTGCTGAAAAATATGGTCATCATCATATTGCAATTTACGGCCTTTTTGCAGGCATGGCAATTATGGCAGTAAGTTTATTATTGTTCGCCTAAATAACTATGTTTTATAAATTAAATCACTTTTTTCTTTAATTTGCATTTGAGTAAAATATCGATTTTCCATAGGGATCCACTCATTTATAAATCTTTTATGCAGCTCTTTCCCATTTCTTTTTAAAATCCTATTGCTTTGACATTCTGTATCTATTTCTAAAAATATTTTCAAATCATAAATATTTATAAATTTAGGATGCATGCTATAAACACCTTCAATAATATTTATCCTCTTTGGTTGAACTCTCACTTTATCGATAAATATCAACTCAGAGCAATCATAAATGTTATATGAAAATTCTTTTTGACTATTTATTCCCTTGATGACCTCTTCATAAAAACGATCATAATCAATGTTTCCTCCAGTTTCTGTTAAACGCTCTTTTGTTCTTAAATCAGGCGTTAAAAAGAAGTGATCCATATGAAATATATTACAATCATTCACTTTCTCTATCAAAGCTGCCAATGTGCTTTTACCTGCACTGCTTGGTCCATCTATTGCAATAGTAATATTATTTTTTATTTTAGTTAATATATCGATTTTTAAAAATATTTCAAAATATTTTTCAAATTCATTTTTTACAACACGATATGCAGGCCGATAGTTTTCTCTATAATCTTTACTATGACTAATATGTATATATCCTTCATTCTTTCGATTATTAATAAATTTTTCAGCTTTTTTATAATCAAAAGGCAACGTTTTATTTTTGCAGCATTCCAAAAATATCTTCATTTTGCCTTCAAAATTTTCTATGCTGCCTTGATGTGAATTAGCCGTAGTTACAAAAAATCGATTGATTGTAGAAATATTTATTTCAGATAAAGACAACGAGGACAAATATAATCTGACCAACCCATTACCTATATCTTCAAAGATACGTTCTAAAGATTTTTGGTTTTTTATTCTATTAAATTCATTCGTCAAATGATATAAGCTATTATTTTCGTCAGCGATTAAGTGACCGCCCGCAAATTCATTTTGAAAAATCAACTTATAAAAATCTTCAATTTGCATTTTAGGATATTTTACGAAATGGTTAATAAGCAACAGTATAAATTCGTCTTTACAATACATTTATAAAATTCTTTCTAAAATAAATTATATTTTTTCAATGATACTTATAATAAGCTTCTGAAATTCCTTGCCTTTTTCCTGTGCCACTTTTACAACATCTTCTCCTGAAAGTGCCATGTTTAACACACCTGATGCCATATTGGTAATAAGCGAGATGGCCAAGATGTCTACCCCGCAGTGTGCAGCTGCAATTACTTCAGGCACTGTAGACATTCCTACGGCATCCCCTCCTAAAATACGAAATGCTCGTATCTCGGCCGGTGTTTCAAAACTCGGGCCTGTACACGCAACATAAATACCGCTTTTAAGTTTAATATTTAACTCATCTGCGCACTTATTGGCCAGTCTTTTCAGTTTAGGCGTATACGCATAGGTCATATCATTAAATCTTGGCCCCAAGAAATCATAATTTCTACCAACGAGCGGATTATTGCCAAGCAGATTGATATGATCATCAATTAACATCAAATCCCCTGCTACAAAAGTCTCATTGATACCTCCTGCCGCATTTGTCACAATCAGTGTCTTTATTCCAAGCAATTTCAATATACGGACCGGATATACAATATCTTCAAGTGAGTATCCTTCATAATAATGAAGTCTTCCCTGCATGCATATAATATCCTTTTCTGCGAGTTTGCCGACTACAAAGCGACCTTTATGATCAGGCGCAGTCGATGTTTTAAAGTTTGGAATATCTCTATAATCAATAAATACAGGGTCTTTGATCGCCTCTGCCAAATTTCCGAGCCCTGAACCTAGAATGATGCCGATACTGGGAGTGCAAACAATATATTTTTTTATAAATTCAACGGACTGCCAAAACATAATAAACCTCCAAATTATAATTTACTTAATATTGAACTTGTACTTTTTTTCACATTATAGAGCACTTTATCAATATCCAAACTTAAATATTGCCCGTTTTCATATAAGATTTTTCCATCTACCATTGTTAAGACAACATCACAGCCCTGTGTGGAATAGGTTATACTATTTTTTATATCATAGTTGGGAATCATCCAGGGTTTTTGTGTATCTAATACAATAATATCTGCTCTGTTGCCTACTTTTATCGTTCCGCAGTCTATTCTTCCTTGAGAGGTTGCTCCGTTTTTAGTAGCTGCTAAAATAGTTTGATCTGGTGTAATGGCAGTAACACTATTGAATGCCGCTTTGTATATCAATGCAAAAAACTTCATATCTTCAAACATATTTAAACTATTATTGCTTGCAACACTGTCTGTTCCGATTGCTACGTTTATACCTTTGTTAAATAAATACGGCACATTACAAAATCCACTTGCAAGTTTTAAATTACTGACCGGACAGCTTGCTACCGAAACATTTTTTTCCTTAATGATATCAAAGTCATCTTCTTCAAGCCAAATGCAATGAGCTGCAGTAGTCGGGCTGTCAAAGACACCCAGCTGGTTAAAATACTGCGCAGGAGTTAAACGGTGGCGCTTCTTGCATTCTTCATGTTCTTCTTTTGTTTCAGATAAATGAATATGCATGCGCAAATCTTTATCATAGGTAAACTCTGCAATTTGCTGTACTACTTTGGGCGTAGAAGTATACTCCGCATGTATCGATATATCCACTTTAAGTTGTTCATCTTCAATATTATGATATTCCTTAATGAGATGGTTATTTTCTTTGAATACAGGAAGATCAAAATAATTTCTCTCATCAAAACAAGTAATGCCTATACTCATATTACATTTTATTCCCGAATCAAGTACAGCCTTTGCTAAATAATCTCCCATAAAATACATATCAGTTACAGAAACAATACCAAATCTTAACATTTCCGCAAAGCCAAGCATAGCTCCATTATAGATATCTTCTCCGCTTAACTTTGCCTCAAACGGAAAAATACGCGTAGTTAGCCAGTCACTTAATTTCATATTTTCGCCATATCCACGAAGAAGTGTCATAGAAGCATGACTATGTGCATTCACGAGTCCCGGCATTAAAAGCTTTCCTTTTCCGTTATAATTTCTGTCATATTTTTTTTGCGGAATCTCTTTCCCAATATAATCAACCACCTTATCGTTGATTCCGACATAGCAATCTTTTATATAATTAAGATTTTCATCCAGAATATCAATATTTTTAAATAACATCCATTATCTCCTCAACATCTTTGTTACTCATTTAAATTATATTATAATCCTAAATAATTATATTTGTACTATAGAAAGCAAAAAATTATTGTATAAATATATTTTTTATGCGTTTTATGTAATTGCAATGTTTATAATAATAGATTTTCATTATTATCATAGTATAAAATAAATGAACTGCATATAAAGAAATGATTATAATGATTAGAAAAATTATTAATATTTTTGACAGAAAAAAATGTAACAGATACGGCTTTTGTGCCACCATATGTTATGACGATGCTATTGGAATGATAGACGGAAAGACATAGCTTCTTAGCGATGATTATTGCCACGGCCTGGGAAATTGCCTCCCTGTATGCCCTACGGGCGCAATTTCTTTTATTGAACGTAAAGCATTTGAATATGATGTAAAAGCAGAAGAAAACATGAAAAAGAAATAAAATAATATCAAAAAAGACCCTCTCGTTTGCATTGCCCTGACAGTCAATCAAAAACAATTAAAAAAGAGCCTGTATCACAAAATACTCAATTTATATCCCCTCACAATTTCAACAATAACCTGCGCAAATGAAACTTGTTCCGATAAACGCACCTTATTTCAAAGATGCAAACTTATTAATCGAGCAGCAGACTGCAATGCTTATATCTATACAAATTCCATGAAAAATTTATTAAAAATAAAATTACTTTAATAGCTGCCAAAACTTGATGAAGATAATTATTCCGGCAGGCTTACTTTTATTTTAAAAAATAATATAAAAACATTACCATTGTACGAATAAAAATACCTTGTTATAAAACACGGTAATAAACACATTTAATAGCAGCGGTAAAATGATGCTATGGCAAGCAGTATCATTATCTACTTCAGGGCAGGTTCTAAAATAATGACATACTTGAATTTATTAAAGGCATGTGACTTAGTCACATGCCTTTAATAATACTAAAAATATTCTAACTTTTTTTTAGGTTTTATTTTTTCTTCACTGTTAACAGATATATTGTCATTTCTAGCAATATTTTTAGACTTTTTTATCGGCCTGAATCGCAATGCAGACCAATTATGATCCATTGAAATTTGTCTTATAGGCTCGAATTGATAGTCCCCAACAATGTCCCAACCATCCTCACCTAATATATCAGCTGCATAACCGATATCAGTTTTTTTTTGATAAGCAAACCAGATTAAAGCATTATCGGCAGTTTTCGGTAAAACCAGTTCTGCATATTTTTCTATATCTTCATTATTTTTTGTAAAAACTAACGCAAATTCAATTTCTGCATAAATATTTTCATCCTCTGTAACTTGAATATAATTTTTAAGTTCGTCAATAACATTTTTAAAAGATTTTGGCGCATTTAAAATCACTAATTCATTTTGATTTTTATAATTTAATTTTTTTAATAGTTCCATTTAAAATTTTACCTTTTTCTTTTGAATTCATTTTAATTTTTAAAAATTATTAAATAATACATTTACTTAATAATTAAATGATCTCTATAAAAACTACTATAAAATTCTAAGAAATCTGTGCATATTTATCTACTATACTATATTCTATAAAATAAATATCTATGCACAACAATTTATTACAATTATGTCATTTTCTCACACCTTTAACACTAAGATTATATTCTATATTGTTATAAAATATTTTTGATTAAATATTACTAGATTTTTTTTAATTTGTAAATTATATAAATAATTTTTTTAATAAAAAAAAACATCTGCTTTAAGCTTTAAGCAGACGTTTTTTTCTATAATTTAAGATTATTATTTATTTTATTAATAAATAATTGTATATTCTGTTTTTCAACTTTCTCATCCGCTCCTCTTCTTCCCGTTCTATCACAGTATCCCAATAAAGCTATTTCATGAATATCAACTTCTTTTAACATCTGACTTACATTAGTGAAACTTGGATTCTTCATAAAAAATAATATCTGCATATGCCATCTTATAAGACTGCTAACATATGCTATAAAATCATATCGGCAATAAAATACCGATAAAAATTGTTCAGCCAATTTTGACCCTACTATCTCATGATTATAAGAAGTGATCTTCCCTTTTCGCATCTTAGTAGTTTGTGGCTTGCCTATATCATGCAGGAGTGCAGCCCACATAAATGCAGACGGGTTTTTGCTTTTTTGCCTTAATAGTGCCGCTTGATTAACAACTAACAGAGTATGATTCCACACATTCCCCTCAGGATGATAGCGTTTTGATTGTTCTGTTAGTTTTTCTTTATATAGCATAGAGAATGGATACTGCATAAAAATCGGCAACTTTGATATTTCATTTAAGTATTTTGCCGGACTATCATCCTGAATAAGATGATCATTTATTTTATTAAATAATTCAGAAGAAGTCATTTGATTAAGTTTAGCAAGATTTTTATATGAAATCTTTTTTATCTTTTCGTATTAGGTCCGAGTGCTTGCTTTTTAATATTGTGTGCCTTGTTTTCTTTTTTAACGGACACTGCATCTTTAGAATTTTCTAACTCAAAGTTTAATCTCTCATCTTCTTTTTTCATTTTGTTTTTTTCTACCATTTATTTTCATCCTCTTTTTTTAGTTTAGCTAATTAAATTTAGTTTTCATTTTTTTATATTATTTATTCTGTAAAAAAATAAAAGCTGTGATTATATTCACAGCTTTTATTTTCCACTTTATTTAAACAATGCTTTAACCATGCCAATCCTGCCGAATGTAGCACTATATATATCTCCGGGCTGTATATCGTATGCTTTAGTAAAAGATCCCGATAATATAATTTCACCCGGCTTTAATGATATTCCATAGAAATACAGTTTGTTTGCCAGCCATGCTACCGCCACTGCCGGATTGCCCATAACCGCTGCTCCTGCCGCCGTATCAATGATCTTGCCGTTCTTTTCAAAAACAAGCCCTGTCGTTCTTAAATCGACATACTTGATATCTGCCATCTGATTTCCTAATATAAGTTTTGCGCTTGAACCATTGTCTGCGACAGTATCTTCAAATTTTATTTTTCCGTCTAATCTAGAATCAATAATTTCAAAAGAAGGCATCACACCTGCTGTTGCTTCTATGACATCTGTTACTTTAATTCCAGGGCCTTTTAATTCTTTTTTTAAAATGAAGGCAATTTCAGGTTCGATTTTTGGTTGGATCATATTAGACGTATCTATCTCTACATCTATTTCATAGTACATGTCATTAAAAAGATGCCCATAATCCGGTTCATCAACATTTACCATTATTCTCATCGCTTCACTTGTAAGCCCGATTTTCTTTCCTATAATTGTTACTCCATCATTCTTTAATCTTTTATCTACATATGAAAGTTGTATTCTGTATGCATCCTCAGCAGTTATATCAGGATATTGAGATGTAATTAAATGAATGGGTGTATATGTTTTTTCTGCACGATAAAGCTTTTCTGCAATCTCCATAATTTGTTGATTGTTCATTTTATTTCTCCTTTTGTAGTTTTGATATTTAAATTATACACATTAACAATGATAATAACATCCATTTTTTAGATTTTGGTTTAATAATATACTAAATATACAGGCATTAAAAAACTACTTAATATTAAGTAGTTTTTTATATTTAATTATTAGATATATTTTTACTGTTAATCCTACAATCCATTAACTGTATTATCACAAAATGTTTCAATTTTCTATTGCTCTAACCTATTACTTAATTTCCAGTTACTGTAAAATCAACACTTTCCGTGGGCTGCGTATCATCATTCACATAAATTTCTACAGAATAGTCTCCTTCATCCCAAATTTGATCATTCGTTAAAGTGGCATAAACGAGATATTCGTTTGTATCGCTAACATCAAGTTTTTCACTTGTGTAGATTATATTACTTCCCTGCTTCCAAACAAAAATGAGCATTGTATCTTCGGGCGCATTTACTGTTGCAGTAACAATGAATTGTTCTGCATCTATATTATAACTTGTAACATTATCAATAGAAGAATTATTTGAATCCAATGCTGTAGTCATTTGCGCGTCTGCTATACTTAGCGAGGTAGTCCCTTGACATGCAGAAAGTGCGAAAACTGCGAAAATGACACATAGTATTATAATTACTGTAGACTTTCTCATTTTGGGTCTCCTTAAGTTACTACTAACTAATATATTTTTTAAAATATTACCACCGTCAGCTCTTTTGTGTCAATAAAAATTTATATCTTTTATCGTATAATATTATTGCCATGCTATTACAATAAGTATTTTACTTGATTTATAGATAGTAATTTTAATAATACTGTAAAATTATTAATAATATGCAATACTAATGATATTCTTAAAAAGAATATCAAATTTATAGGTTTTTTTTGTTATAATAAAATTATATAATTTTCGTTATGTGATATAAGTCATAGAATTTTACTGTATCGATTATTATTCTTTATTAATAAACATAGAATTGGAGGTACTTCATATGGCTAAAAAAATAACTGATAAAGTAACATGGGTGGGAAAAGTAGACTGGGAATTAAAATCATTTCATGGTAACGAATACTCAATACACAAAGGTTCTTCATATAACGCATATCTTGTAAGAGATCAAAAAACTGCATTAATTGATACGGTTTGGCAACCTTTTGATACAGAATTTGTAACATTTTTAAAACAAGAAATAAATTTAGAAGACATAAACTATATTATAGCAAATCATGCCGAAATCGATCACAGCGGAGCTTTGCCGGAATTAATGAAAGAAATTCCAAATACACCTATATATTGCACTGCCGCAGGCGCTAAGCATATCAAGGCACATTATCATCAAGACTGGAATTTCGTAATAGTAAAAACCGGAGATAGCCTTGATCTCGGTGATTCAAAATTAGTGTTTATAGAAGCTGCAATGCTTCATTGGCCGGATACAATGTTTACTTATATGACAGGTGAAAATATTTTATTCAGCAACGATGGTTTTGGGCAGCATTATGCAACAGAATCTTTATTTAACGATCAAGTTGACACTAGTGAATTGTATACCGAAGCCATTAAATATTATACAAATATACTTGCACCATTTAGCACAATGGTAACAAAGAAAATAAATGAAATCTTAGCTATGAATTTGCCGATTGACATGATTTGTCCTAGCCACGGCGTCATTTGGAAAGAGAACCCCGTTCAAATTGTCGAACAATATTTGAAATGGGCAGATAAATATCAAGAAAATCAGATTACACTTATTTATGATTCTATGTGGGATTCAACAAGAAAAATGGCAGAAGCCATAGCTAAGGGTATTCGCTTGAAAGATGACACAATAACTGTAAAACTCTTTAATTCCGGCAAAGGTGATATCAATGATATTATGACGGAAGTTTTTAGATCAAAAGGGATTTTACTGGGATCCTCTACGATAAATAATGGCTACTTATATTCAATAGGCGGTATCCTCGAAATGATGAAAGGTTTAAAATTCAAAAACAAAAACGCTGCTGCTTTTGGTAGCTATGGTTGGAGCGGAGAAGCTGTAAAACAACTCACGCAACATCTCAAAGAATGCGGTTTTAATGTAGTTGATGAAGGACATAGAACTTATTGGGTTCCAGACGAAAAAGCGATTATAGAATGTATTGAATATGGTAAAAAAATTGCAGAATTATTATAAAATAAAAAAAGCGGTTTACCACCGCTTTTTTTATTTTATTAAATTTTGAATTTCATATGCTAAAATTCCCATAGCTCCTGCCATAAAAATAACCAAAACCGGATTGAATTTTTTCCATTTCAACATAATAAAACTTATAATCGCTATTAACAAAGCAATAATATCAATGCTATTAATTTCAGCAATAACTCTCGTATCAAATAAAGCTAAAAATAATATCGTAAGTCCGGCAGATGCGACCAAGCCCGTAACAGCCGGCCGGACACCACTTAAAATGCCATTTACTAAAGGCAGCTCACAATATTTCTTAAACAGATAAGATAAAATGATAACAATGATAAAAGCAGGAAGAATACAACTTATCACCGCAATGATGGCCCCTAAAAATCCTCCCATTTTGAATCCTACGAAGGTGGCTGTATTTAATGCCACTGTACCAGGCGCCATAATTGAAAGAGTAACCATATCTGCAAATTCTTTTAATGTGAGCCAACCTCTTTGATCTACAATCATAGACGAAACCATCGGCAGTGCTGCATGTCCGCCACCGATACTAAAAAGTCCGATTTGGAGATAGCTTAAAAATAATTGCAAATAAATCATTTTGCCGACCTTTCTTTGTAGATATTATAGTAAGTTGTAATTATACCAATACTTGCAGATATAAGCATAACAAGCGGAACACTTACTTTAAATATAAATGCAGCTACAAATGCAGTCACCAGCATAACGATTACAATCAATCCTTTACCTTCCACTACATCCTTGCCCATTTTATAAACAAGATTTAAAATAACCGCAGCCGCTCCTGCCTGCATACCTTTGAGAATATAAGATGCAACAGCATTATCTCTTATAAACGAATAAAACATTGTTAAAAGCGAAATAATGATTATCGGCGGAATAACGGTTGCAATAAGCGCTGCCGCCGCACCTTTAATTCCTAACAAACGATAACCGATTATCAAGGCAGCGTTGCTGCCGATAGCGCCCGGTGTTGATTGTGCAATAACAATGATATCAGCCATTTCTTCATTTTTTACCCAGCCGTACTCTTCTACAAAACGTTTTCTTAAAAGCTCGATAATGACAAGTCCTCCACCAAATGCGACTGTGCTGATATACAAAGTAGAGAGAAATAATTTTATGTATATTTTCTTTTTATCTAAATTTAAATCATCCATCAAAATAATCCTCAGCCATTAATAAAAATATACAAATCCGCCACCGAGAGTTGTTGTGTTCAGCCATAACAAGAGATCAATACTAAAAATTTCCCCATCGTCTAATATATCAGCACAAACATTATTTTGATTTTTATCAACTTTTACAGCAACTAATGTCACCCAGTGCCAGCGATAGAGTCTTTCTTCTTTCCCGTTGCATAAGTTCAAAAATGCAATTGGTGTATTTTTTGCTAAGCCTTTTTCTATAAATTCAATAATCTCATCCATTTTTAGATGTGATTTATTATCATTAGGAATATCTAAAAAGGAGTAATTCAATGTCAATGACTTTGATTGAGCATACTCTATAGCGCCATCAAAAAGCATTTTTGTAGTATTGACTCCTCTCATGGAAGGTGTTACATAATCCCACACCTCTTCCATAATATTGATTGCTTTATCTTTTGTTACTTCAGCCCATTTATCAAAAAAATAATGATGAAAAAGATAGATAAAAATATTGCTGACCACGCTTGGACCGCATCCAGCGCGTCTCTGCCATTCAGTATGGTACCAAAGCTGATTACATCCGTAAGACATTATGTTATTTTCATCATCCATTATTTTCAACAAATCTAAATCTAACATTAACAGTATAGAACTCCTGATAATTATGTATTATTGTTTTAAATTCATTATTATAAAAACATAAAAGTACACTTATTCTAACATATAATTTTATGAAAGACTATTTTATTATAATCAAAAAAGACATACAGTTCAGCCTATATGTCTTTTTTAGTTTTTAACTAAATTAATCAAATAAGCTTGTGGAAAGATATCGTTCTCCGGTATCAGGCAAAAGCACTACAATTGTTTTCCCCTCATTTTCTTCTCTTTTGGCAAGCTGCAGCGCTGCCCATAGAGCAGCTCCAGAAGATATCCCTACAAGAAATCCTTCCATTCTTGCAATATCTCTTGCAGCCTTATAAGCTTCATCATCTTTTACCGGAATAATTTCATCATAGATGGATGTATCCAGCGTTTTCGGAATAAACCCCGCCCCAATTCCCTGCAATTTATGCGAACCGGCGTTTCCGTTAGAAAGAACCGGTGAACCAAAAGGCTCTACCGCAACAATTTTTATATTCGGATTTTTTTCTTTTAGATATTCTCCGACTCCGCTTATCGTGCCTCCTGTTCCTACTCCGGCTATAAAAATATCTATCTTTCCATCTGTATCTTCCCATATTTCCGGCCCTGTTGATTTTTTATGTGTAGCTGGATTTGCAGGATTTTCAAATTGCCCTGCAATGAAGCTGTTAGGAATTGCTTCTGCTAATTCATTTGCTTTCTCAATCGCCCCGCTCATCCCTTTTGACCCTTGAGTCAATACTATTTCTGCGCCGTAGGCTTTAATGAGATTTCTTCTTTCAATACTCATGGTATCTGGCATCGTTAGAATAACTCTATATCCTCTAGCTGCTCCGACAGAGGCCAAGCCGATCCCGGTATTGCCGCTTGTGGGCTCAATGATAACCGCGCTTTCTTTAATAAGTCCTTTTGCTTGCGCATCATCAAGCATGGCTTTCGCCACTCTATCTTTTACACTTCCGGCAGGATTAAAAAACTCTAATTTAGCAACAATCTTAGCCTTTAGATGATTATTCTCTTCAAAATTTGATAGTTCAAGCAATGGTGTTCTGCCTATTAATTCCAATATACTTTTATATATGGTCGACATAATCTTCAACTCCTTATAATTATATAACTATATATAATTATTACCTCTATTTTTCACTTCTACATGCTTTATAATTGGCTCATATCTACCCAATATAACGAAGAATTTCAAGTGGTTTTTTCACGCTTGCACTTGCATCTTTGCCTTCTTCTTTATCTCCATATCCGTATTCGCAGAAAATTGATTCTATATTGTTGTATACTGCCGAATGGATATCATGAAACCTGTCTCCCACCATTACTTGATCCATGGGATAATTATCTTTTATCAGATTCAAAATTTCATGCTTCGGCTTATAGTCGTACATACCGGAACACACCATATCGTCAAAATAATCATCCAATTTAAAAAAAATTTTTGCCCCTTCCATGTATTCCACTCCGCAATTGCTTAAAAACACAAGCTTACATCCTTTATTTTTCAAATGCTTTAAAATGTCAATTATGTTATCAAAAAGCTTCGCATTACCTTGATACATTTGATTTTTTATTTCATTTTTAACAATATTATCTGCTTGTTTTCTTATTGATTTATCTAAATCTTTCATAAATAAATTCCACATTTCATGATTGGTATACCCAAGCCATTTCGCTATTTCTTCATCAGAATATTCATAAACAGGTGCTTTTTTTAATTCAACCAAATAATCATATGCTTTTCTAAATGCAGGGACATAGATTTTTATACTATCATGCAGTGTCCCGTCGTAATCAAAATATACTGTTTTAATATTATTAAATTTATTATGCAGGCTCAAAATTTTCTCCTTTTCTTGTATGAAAATATTCGACATTATTTATTAATCGAAATAGATGCTGCCTCCAATAAATTCTCTTAAAATAGAATTAAACGGCACTTTGGCTATATCAATCGGTTCAAAAAATGATAGTAAATTATTTAATCTCTCAACGGTGCTATAATAAGGACTATTTTTATCCACTTTTTTGAATGTGCTTTCTGCAAAAGGTCTTAATGCATTCATTTCAAACAATAAACTTGAATTAAACATTGCATCAGCTTGTTCCTGAAATTTAAAGACATTATTATGTTCTCCTCTCCGTACACTCGGCCATTGCCTAAATGTATAACCCGGAGTGCATCCTCTGTATTTATCATCTCGAATCATTCTTCGAATAAGTCTAACTTCAGTGGTCGGTACCCTATTTACTAAATTTACATTCGCCCCAAACAATGCACTTATATATATTTTAAAATAAATATTTCTGAAAATTGATGGCATTAATTCAGGATTTAATGCATGAATCCCCTCTATAACTAAAATTTCATCTTCTTTCAGTCTCATTTTCTTTGTCTTTTTTAATCGATGTCCGGTAACAAAATCAAAAATTGGCGCTTCTATTGTTTTTCCATCAATCAGCTCTTTAATTTGTTGATGGAGTAATTTCAAATCAATGGCGCTTAAATTTTCATAATCATAATTACCGCTTTTATCTTTCGGAGTTACTTCACGATTAATAAAATAATCATCTAAAGATAATGGGATTGGTTTTAAACCGTTTACGCGAAGTTGTGTAGAAAGTCTATTTAAAAAGGTTGTTTTACCTGATGATGACGGTCCTGAAATGAGGATTACGCGTATAGCACGACGATGTTGAAGTATTTCATCCGCTACGTCAGCAATTTCCTTTTCTTGTCGTGCTTCCGCAATATTAATTAATTCTAAACTACGCCCTGATTTTATAAAATTATTTAAATCTGAAACAGACTCCATGTTAATTGTTTCCAACCATGAATGTGTTTTTTCATAAGTAGCTGAAAGTTTTTCTGGATAAACATAGCTATCATTATCTTTTGTCTTTTCATTTCCAAAATCGATAATAAATCCAGAAGAAAATGGAATTAATCTAAAGGGTGCACATAACGAAGATCGTATACTTGTAGGATATATTGTATCAACAGTAAAATCTCCGATATCATATTTATAAAAATGATCTTTTATTCCAAGAAAATCTATTTCTATGTCATCTTTAACCCATTCTTTCAATTTTGTTTCAATTTGCTTTACTTCTCTTATAGAAAGAGCAGAATCAGTGAGTTTGCAAAATACACCGTTTTGAATAGAGTATGCGGTTTTTAGATGATCTTGCGGAAACAATTCTTTTATTATTTTAATTAACCCTAACTTCGTTGTTTGACGTTTTGCAAGCAGATGTGTTTCTTTCATTTTTTCACCTTATTATTATATTTAGAAGATTAAATTTCACATAAAAAAACACTTATGTATAGAAGCACTTTTCATTATAGTATACTATGTTTTCAAGCAAAGTTCAATTTTTGATTCTTATTAAAAAACAATAAATTCTGTGTTTAATTTATTTAGTTATAAAATAATACAAAGCGTTTTTAAACGCTTTGTATACTTTATAACTATAAACTGAAAAATCATTCGTTTGAACCTTCTTTATTTAGAATTTTAAGTCTTGTTGTTACAATACGTTTTTCTTTAATTTCCATAATCTCAAATTCTAAGTTATTAAACTTTATAATCCTTCTATCATCTTCTTCTGGAATTACACCAATCATATCAAGTAAAAATCCAGAAAGAGTATCATGATTTTCAGATATAATATTTAATCCCAGCTCATCATTCAAATCGTCTATATAAATCAAACCATTCAATAAATATGTCTGATTATCTATCTTTTCAATAGATGACTCTTTCAAGTCACCCATATCATTAATCGGGCCCATGACTTCTTCTACCAGGTCTTCAATCGTAACGATGCCGGAAAAGCCGCCATACTCATCAATAAGCACGGCTAAATACTGCCTTGATTGCTGTAATTCTTTAAAGAGCTCGTCAATATTTTTGCTTTCAGGCACAAAATAAGGTTTATGTAAGATCGGCTTGATGTTAACGTTCTCAAACCCTACCTTTCTGGCCTCTAAAAAATAGTCTTTCATATATAAAATACCTATAATATTATCAATTTCATCATCGTAAACAGGAATTCTTGAGTGCCTTGTAGCAAGTAGTTCATCAATATATTCATTTAATGGGTCATTAATATCAATTGCATAAACATTCGTTCTTGATGTCATTATTTCTTTAGCCAAAATATCATCAAACTCAAATATAGACTCTATTAAATTTTTTTCATATTCATTAAAGACGCCTGCTTCCTGCCCCGTTTCTATCATTGAGCGGATTTCTTCTTCCGACACTTTTTCTTCCAATGCCTCATGATGCATACCCAACATTCGCAAAACCAGACGCGTTGATGATGATAAAAGTTTTACAAAAGGAGAAGCGATTTTTGATGCAATAATAATTGGTTGCACAGTAAATAAACTTATTTTTTCAGCTTTTTGTAAAGCTATCCTTTTTGGTATCAACTCTCCGAATACCAATGTAAAGTAAGATAAAATAATGGTTATAACCATTATTGATATTTGATGTTCATAAGGTATATTATATTTTGATAATGACGAACTTAAACGCTCTGATATTCCCGTAGCAGCAACAGCGCTCGCAAAAAATCCAGCCAGAGTTATTGCTACTTGTATTGTAGACAAAAACTTTGTAGGCTCTTTTAATAATTTTTGAACCAATAAAGCTTTTTTGTTGCCTTCTTCAGCCAACATATTAATTTTGCTTTTACTGACGGAAACAATTGCCATCTCTGCACATGCAAAAAATGCATTAATAGCTGTTAAGAAAATTAAAAATAATATTTGAAATAAAATACTTTGTCCCGTAGGGTCCGGGTCTGTCATACATTTCCTCCGATATTTAAAATATCTAATTTTATATATTTATTTGAGAGTATAATAACATATCTTTAATAATTCTGTCAATTTTATTAATCGACTTAATGCGTAGATAAATAATTTATAATTAAAAATATCCCCAATTATATAGCAAATATCTAAAATGTCTGATTAAATTGTATATACTCATTTATTCATTACATTATATTCAAATTTATTTGACAAATAATAGTAATTAAGATAATATTTCTTTTGATGATTTTATTAATATAATTTCATTTGTTATAGAGTATATTAATAAATTAAATTATATAGTTTAAAGCAATTATTCAAACAAAATAAATTAGACGTAGAGGTGCAAAATATGTGGTTTTCAAAATCACGAGAAGACGTTTTAAATGAATTTAATGTAGATTATTATATCGGTCTTAATAAACAAGAAGTTACTGATAGAAATACAAAATACGGAAAAAACAAACTAAAAGGCAAACCTAAAAAAAGCCTGATATCTTTATTCTTATCACAACTCAAAGACATGCTCATTTATGTACTTTTGGGTGCAACTGTCATTACGATCGCAATCGGTGAATATATCGATGCAATTATTATTCTTTCTGTCGTTATTTTAAATGCTGTAATCGGTGTTGTTCAAGAGCATAAAGCCGAAAAAGCCATCGAGGCGCTTCAGAAGATGACTACCCCCAAAGCACTGGTACGCCGCGACGGTGAATTAAAGGAGCTCAATTCAGAAGACATTGTCCCGGGGGATATCGTTATTTTAGATGCGGGGAGATATGTTCCCGCCGATATTCGTTTACTTGAAAGTGTCAATTTGCAAATTGAAGAATCCGCTTTAACCGGCGAATCGGTTCCTTCGTATAAAAATGCAAAAGATATTTACAACGATCCAAAAACTCCTCTTGGAGATATGTCGAATATGGCTTTTATGTCTACACTGGTAACGTATGGCAGAGGCGAAGGCGTTGTTGTGGCTACAGCGATGGAAACCGAAATCGGTAAAATAGCAAAAATCCTTGATGAAGACGCCAATGAGATGACACCTCTACAAAAAAGGCTTGATGAACTCGGAAAAATACTTGGATATATTGCCATAGGAATCTGTGCGCTTATATTTATCATTTCTCTTTTCCAAAAACGCGACTTATTCGAAATGTTTTTAACGGCCATCAGCTTGGCCGTTGCAGCAATCCCCGAAGGGCTTGCCGCAATTGTAGCTATTGTGCTTGCTCTCGGTGTTACAAAAATGTCTAAGATTAACGCAATCGTAAAGAGGCTTACCGCAGTTGAAACGCTGGGCTCTGTCAATATCATTTGTTCTGATAAAACAGGTACACTCACGCAAAATAAAATGACTGTTGTAAAAACATATACATTAAATAATTTAACTGATATACCAAACACCGGCAATAATCTTACAGCAAACAAAGATACTTTTGAATTAATTCGCTCGTTTGTGTTGTGTTCTGACGCCACGTATGAAAACGGAGAAGGCACAGGAGATCCTACCGAAATCGCTTTGGTTGTACTCGGCACCAAATTTAATATACTTAAACCTATTCTGAATACAAATAACAAAAGAGTCGCAGAAAATCCTTTTGATTCGGATAGAAAATTAATGTCTACATTAAATATTGATGGTAGCTCGTATAAAGTGCATACTAAAGGTGCATTGGATAATTTATTAAAAATTTCTAATCAAGCACTTGTAAACGGTGCAATTGTTCCATTTACAGAGACATTAAAAGAGCAATATTATACAGCCGCAGAAGATATGTCTAACGATGCGCTCAGAGTACTTGGCGTAGCCTATAAAGATACTGATACAATACTTAGACCAGAAGATATGGAAAAAGATCTGACTTTAATAGGAATCGTCGGCATGATAGATCCTCCCAGACTTGAGGTGAAAGATTCCATCAACGAAGCAAAAGCAGCAGGCATCACACCAATTATGATCACGGGAGACCATAAAAATACTGCGGTTGCAATCGCTAGAGAATTAGGCATAGCAGATACAATCAATCAGAGCTTGACGGGTGCTGAAATAGATGCTTTTACAGAAGAAGAATTTTCAACAAATATAAATAATTACAAAGTTTTTGCCCGGGTATCTCCTGAACATAAAGTAAAGATCGTTAGAGCTTTTAAAGCTCAAAATAATATTGTTTCTATGACTGGCGATGGCGTAAACGATGCTCCCTCACTAAAATATGCGGATATTGGTGTCGCAATGGGTATCACAGGCACCGATGTTTCAAAAGGTGCCAGTGATATGATCCTTACAGATGATAATTTTACAACAATCGTTCATGCAATAGAAGAAGGCAGAAATATATATAATAATATTAAAAAAGCTGTTATATTCCTGCTTTCATGTAACTTAGGAGAAGTCATCTCAATATTTGCATCGATTTTATTTTTCTGGCCAGTACCTTTACTACCAACTCAAATATTATGGGTAAATCTTATAACTGATACCCTTCCTGCCATTGCTCTTGGTGTTGATCCTGGTGACAAAGATGTTATGAAACGAAAACCCAGAGATCCGAGTGAAAGCTTTTTTGCACACGGAGCCGGCGTACGCGCTGTTATCGGCGGAACTTTAATTGGTATCCTTACACTGCTTGCATTCTACTTTGGGCTAAGTGAACATGGCTATACACTTGGATCATCAAATATTCCGGATTATGTCATGACTTATGCAAGAACAATGGCTTTTGTCGTACTCGCCACTTCACAGCTATTCTATTCGTTAACAATGAGAAATTCAACAAAATCAATTTTTCAAGTTGGCTTATTCACAAATAAATTTTTGATCGGCGCCATTATAGTAGGTTTTATTTTACAAATAGGCGTTATCTCAATTACGCCATTGGCAAATGCATTTAATGTTCATAATTTGAGCGTCAGAGATTGGTCTATTGTTATAGGGTTTGCGCTCATACCGTTTATAATCAATGAAATTATTAAAGTTTTTATGCGCGCAAAAGAAAATCGTTAAACTACAGCACCTCGTCATAATTTGACGAGGTTTTTTTATAACATTTCCGAAAATTTTTCTATCAAATTCGGGATTTGCAACTCATGTTTTTTCCAGTTAATAATTTCTGTTTTTTGGATTATTCCTCCATATAACAAGATTGATTTTTTCATTATTTCAATCGCTTTTTTCCCGCCAAAACCTTTTGTAGGCAATGATTTTGTGACATAGCAGCAAACTATTTTTTCATTAATTGAAGGAAGCTTCTTTAAATAAGCCTTGAATGCGGGAGCTAATGTGAACCCATGCACGGGAGATCCGAATATTAATATATCATAATAATCCAGTTCGGGGATATCTTTAATAATTATTTTGTTTGGATCCTTAATCGTATTATCCAGTTTTTCTATTGCTTTTATATCTACTTTATATTTTTCTTTTTCAAATTTTTCTTTTAATTTTTTGGCAACAAATAATGTATTGCCTGTTTCTGAATACACAATAATACCTATTTTCATCCTTATTATTTTTCCCTCCATATAGCTTTTTGTCTGCATACAAATTGTAGACGTATATTAAATTATTATACACTATACTTCTGATAAATAAAATTATTGCTATCTTCATATTAAAAAAATATTAAATTTATCTCTTTTGATGATTCTTGACAGATATATTGTTATACGTTACACTATACTATATTTTTGTAAAGGAATGATCAGCTTTGTCCGGTGTACTAAGGCGCATGAAACTTTTAGAAATAATTGAGTCAAGCAATCAAACAATATCAGCAAGTGCTTTAGCACAACAACTTGGTGTTAGCCGCCAAGTTATTGTGTCGGATATTGCATTATTGCGTGCTGCCAATCATAATATAATCTCTACAAACAGAGGTTATATCATGCAATCTGCGACATCAAAAAAAGCATCTCGTGTTTTTAAAGTAAATCATTCCAATAAACAAATCGCCGATGAATTGAATCTTATCGTAGACTTCGGCGGAAAAGTGATAAATGTGATTGTTGATCATATGATTTACGGAACAATAACAGCTGATTTGTCTATCTCTTCACGAAAAGATGTCCAAGATTTCATGAATGAATTATCTTCTAATCAGACTCGCCCCCTTAAAGAGTTAACAAATGGTATTCATGCACATACTGTACAAGCAAATTCAGAAGAACTTCTAAATATTATTGAAGAGAGATTAAAAGAAAAAGGGTATTTATTTGAAAAAAAATAGAATATTTTTCCTAAATAATATTTAATAATTTGCATCATTCTATAAATACTAATATAAGTAATTTAAGGAGAGTTGTAAATATGAAAAACGAAGCTAAACCCGATGATCGAAATGACAATGTTGAAAGAATTCAAGATAATATTGATATGACAATTAAAAACATTCATTTTGCTGATGACATGATTGACAAAACAAATGATAAAAAAATGAAAAAAGAACTTACTGAAAAAAATAAACGAAGAGAAAATGCTCTTAAAGGTATGAGAAGTGAAATTCGTGAAGAAGCAAATTATGCAAAAAATATCAAAAAGAAAGAAAAAGAAATAGATACAGTAAGTGATTTATATGATAATTAACATAAAAACAATGGTCCTTTAAACAGGACCGTTGTTTTTAAAATATGATTTTATATGACATTGCCGTTAAATCATATATTATTTACATTTTCATAAATTGCATTTTTATCCTTTTTTGTAAGTAATTTATCAATCATTGTCGCAATGATAATCACAACAAAAATATTTGATGTAAAACGAATAAATGTAAATTTCCATCCCATTGAAGATACTTCAAAAAGTAATAACGGGATTCGAATACTGGCGGAAGAACATATAAAAATTAAAATATTTGAAATTTTACTGCCCTTTTTTAAAAGTATTCCAGCTATGGGCAGCAGTGCATATAAAGGCACAGCCGTTATCATCCCCATTGCAAAAGCCAAAATATACCCACGCAGACCAGAATTTTCTCCTAATATTTTTATCATAGTCTCTTTTTCCACCCATACATCCAATAAACCAATGCATATAAAAATAGGTGTTAACATAAATAAGAAGTTAATAAAATTACGGCCTGTAAACATAAGTGATTCTTGCCCTGTCTGTGGAAAAAAAATAAACGTCAATATATTAAAAATGCTCATCATAATCAGTAAACTATACTTTTTAAAAAACCTTTTCATAATAAAACCTCGTTTATGACAAAAGCAACTCCAAATGAAAAAATAAAAGCAAAAATATTGCGCATCAGCGCTGCCTTTTTTCCTAAGTATTTCATTTCAAGCGGAAGCGTAACAAACCCTACAGTTGTAAGTGTTGAAATAAACACAGCAATCTGCATTAACCCTGCTCCATTATTTAATAATTGTGATGCGATCGGAAACGCTATTAAGACAGGCACAAAAGCGGCTGCTCCGATACAGGCCGATAATACCATCCCTTTGAATCCGGATTGCACACCAATTACTTTCTGTATGATTTCAGGCTTTACAACTGCAAGTGCAAGACCAACAAAGAGTAATATGCCAAGAAATTGTGGTAAAACATTAATAAACATTTTCCACGCTTTTTTTAAAGACAAAATCGTTTTCTTTTTATTTTTTATAAACGATATACTTAATAAAATGATTGTGATCCCATAAAGATAATAAGTAAATACATTATTCATATCATATCTCCCTTTTTCATAGTTTTGCCATCTTGCAATTTTACACTAATTATATTACACTTTTTGAGAAAGGTATGTTGCATACGCAACCAAAAAATATGATAAATTCACATATAGAAGTTTTAAAAAAATCACCTTTATTTTCAGATTTCAGTAGAAAAGATATACAAGAAATATTAAATTGCCTTGACGCATACATACTTAATTATCGTAAAGATGAAATAATATTATCGGAAGGCGACAATGTAGAAAATATCGGCATTATTCTCTCGGGCTATGGGCGTTCCATAAAAAACGATCTGTCAGGTAAAACAATCATCGTAACACTGTTAAGGCCAGGAAGCCCCATAGGTATTTTATTGGCATCAAATCAAAATAGAAAAAGTCCTGTATCAATACAGGCTTTGGATTATTTATGTGTATTATTTATTCCATTTTCAAATGTAATAAGAAAGTATCCTAAACTTTGTAGGCGGCATGAAAAATTATTATATAATATATTCGACAATATTTCAGAAAAAGCAATGATTCTTCACGATAGAAATGATTGTTTAATAAAATCTACTATAAGAGAAAAGGTTTTGACATATCTTTCAATGACATCCAAAGAACAAGAAAGCGAAAGCTTTTACATACCTTTTGATCGTAATGCAATGGCAGAGTATCTCAATGTTGATAGAAGTGCACTTTCCAGAGAATTATCAAAAATGAAAAGAGACGGCCTCATTGATTACTATAAAAATCAATTTATACTTTTATAGTAGAATAACTTGAAAACACATTAAAAAAGAATTCAACATATTATATAGTATTACCTTTGTTCAAAGGAGGTTAGCTAAATTGGATTTAACAACCAAAGAAAAATTAGAAATATATATTGAGGCCGAAATGAAAGACGCTGCATTATATAAAGAACTTGCAAAAATTGCTCCTAACGGTAATTTTTATCATTTATTAATTGAATTCTCTAATGATGAGCAAGCACATGCAGATGAATTTAAACGTATATATAGAAGATTAACAGGTAAAAATTATAATCCTGTTATCACTCCCCCAATCCTTGAAGGCTCTTTTGATGATATCCTTCGAGATAGGGTTATAGATGAAAGCGGCGATTACAGAAAATACGCTCAGCAATATATACAAACCGAAAGAGACGATCAATTAAAAAAAGCATATTACCGTGCAAAAACAGATGAAAATGTTCATGCATTACGTCTATTATATATGCTTAGTTATACATGATTCAATTTAAATTTCTTAAATTTTTCAAATACTCTTTACTATAATGGTTTAGAGTATTTTTCTTTCTCCTAATATTACCATTCCAATATATACCTATTTGCTTGATTTGCGCACTCTTTTTATAGTACCATATGACTCACCAGCGGAAACTATCCGCAAACAAACTGGAACATGGAGGAGAAAAAATGAAAAAAAATTGGAGAAACATGCTGATGGCTGCTTTAGCAATTGCCGTTTTTGCTTTTGCTTTTGCAACCCCTGCAAATGCGTTAACTATTAAAACCTCTGATTATGATACAGCTTTAAATCCCACTTCATGCTACAACGCAGATGAAAATATATTGTCAAACGATGCCGTTTGCAATGCTCTATCTAAATTAAATACACGCATTCCAACAACTATCAATAATGCTACTCAAAACACCGAATGCATTACATCAAATTGTCAAGATGCAGATAACAACACTAAGACCGCCACAATAGAAACTACCAGTTTTAATATACAATCATTTAATAATTTTTGGACAAATTTACTAAGCAACTACCAACATAGTAATTCTGTTGTAGCCGACAACCCAACAACATTTGAAGAACAACCTGTGATAACCAATCCGGAAACACCGGTCGATAACCCTGTAATAACGGAACCTGAAGATTCTCAGAATACTCCTGTTATCACGGAGCCAGACGAAACACCTTTAGAAGAAGAATCTGCAACACCTGTTGATAATCCTGTGGTTGATAATCCTGCGACGCCGACCGGGCAAACAAGCCTGTCTGCTCAAGAACAGCAATTGGTTGATCTTATCAACAGCGAACGTGTCAAAGCCGGACTTAATCCACTCACTGTAGATATTAAACTTTCAAATGTAGCACGTGTTAAAGCACAAGATATGATCGATAATAGCTATTTTTCTCATACATCGCCGATATATGGAAGCCCATTTGATATGATGAAATCATTTGGTATTACTTTCAAGTCTGCTGGAGAAAATATTGCAATTAACAGTTCTGTTCAAAAAGCTCATGTAGCTTTTATGAATTCAGAAGGACACAGAGCAAATATTTTAAATTCATCGTTTACTCATGTGGGGATTGGTATTGTATCCAATGGAGGAAGCTTATACATTTCTGAAATGTTTATAGGCAAATAATAAGCAACGCATAAAAAAATCCCTTATGGTCTTCATAAGGGATTTTTTATTAAGTATTTTTCATGATGATGCTTTCCATTAAATTCGCAACATCTTCGCAATCATCAAAGCATCGCTCAAGTTTGTTGTAGATCTCTGTCCATGTCATTATTTCGATTGGATCTTTGCTTGTAGTATATAGCCTGCGCATTGCCTTGGTATACATCTCATCTCCCAAATCTTCTATATTATTTACTTCTATTATATTATCTTTAACCGTTTTAGATTTTCTAAAATTATAAAAATCTTCCATAGCTGTTTTTAAAGCGCAACAACATTTAAAAATTAAATCTGTAAATTCTAATGCCGTTGCATTAATATGTTTTATGTCAAACATATAGACACGCATAATTACATCTTCAATGGCATCTGTTACATCATCTATTTGCTGCACCAAATTAATGATATCTTCTCTTTCAATAGGTGTAATAAATTCTCTCATCAATCTATTCATAAGATGATGCATATGCAAATCTGCCGAATGTTCAATTTCATGAATCTGAAGCATCTGATTTTCAATATCTTCATACTTAAAATTTCTAAAAACATCATCCAGCATTTGTGCTGATTTACAACAATAATCAGTAAGAAGAATAAATTCATTAAAATAATTATAATCTTTATTTTTCATATTTTCTTTTCTCCAAATCTAAAATAAATTTGTAAATATTTTAGCCATTAAATACCCGATAAGCCCGCATCCCGGAAATGTCAATAGCCATGCTGCCATCATTTCTTTAACAATATTCCAGTTCACACTCGATAATCGTTTTGCACTTCCCACTCCCATTATTGCTGTTGTCTTTGTATGCGTTGTGCTGACCGGAATCCCTGTCAAAGACGATAATAAAAGACATGCCGATGCAGCTAAATCAGCTGAAAAGCCTTGATATTTAGCCAATTTAACCATATCCATCCCAACTGATTTAATGATTCTCATTCCCCCGATTGAAGTACCCAGAGCCATAACTAACGAACACAGAATCATAAGCCATATTGGAATTGTAAAATTTGTAACGCTGCTGTTCCCTTGTGATAAAAACACACCAAGCATAAACACGCCCATGAATTTTTGTCCATCCTGAGCTCCATGCATAAAGGCCATAGCTGCGGCTCCGCCTATCTGCGCTTTCTGGAAAAAGCCGTGCGTTCTGCATCTGTCTTTTTTATAGCATATACGCTCAGTTGTTTTTACTGTTATGAAACCCATCACAAACCCTAACACTGTAGATAATCCAAGGCCATAAATAACTTTTATCCATTCAGCGCCATTAATACCTGAGAGCCCGTTTTGGAGCGCAATAGCAGCTCCCGATATCCCGGCTATTAAGGCATGTGATTCGCTGGTTGGGATCCCAAAAACCCAAGCCGCTGTTGCCCATGTTACAATGGCAAACAAGGCGGCGCAAAGTGCTATAATAGCCTCTTGCGGATTTCCTCCAAAATCTACCATATTGTATATGGTTAACGCAACAGTAGCATTTATCATTGTCATGACAAATACGCCTAAGAAATTAAACACCGCTGCCATCATAATTGCAGTACGCGGACTTAACGAACGCGTTGAAACGCAGGTAGCAATTGCATTAGGGGCATCAGTCCAACCATTTACCATGATAACGCCTAATGTGAGTATTACTGTAATAAGCAATGCAGGATTACTTATCAGCTGCGATATAAACTCTGTAAATGATATTGTCATACGTTCTCCATTATTTTATATTTTGTCAATATTTTAACATAAATTTAACTTTTCAACAAAAAAAATATACATTAAACCTTTTCAAAGTTTTCCAAACACATACTGCGTATAATTATAAAATATATTTATAAAATTATTAACATAAATTTAATAAAATATGAGGCAGTTTAAGCTGCCTCATGTCTATACTACCATTTTATAAAATAATTATTTTATAAACACATCTATTTGTTCACGCTTAGCAATTAGTTTTTCTCTATGGCTGTTTAATGCGGCTATGATGTCAAACTCCGAATTATTTAAAATAGTACAAATATCTTTAAGCGAAACACTCAGTTCACGATAAAATAAAATTTGTTGTAATCTATCAACTTCTTTCTGCCGAATATTCTATATCCCGGACCATTTATCTTAAGTGGTTTCAATAATCTTGTTTCGTCATAATATCTAAGTGTCCTCGTACTGATATTTGCTGATTTATCTAGCTTTAAAATTGTGTGTTCCATTATTGCTTCCCCTTATAATGCCATCATATACCCTTTACGTAACGTTAAAATCAAGATAGTTTAAATAAAAAAGCATCTAAAAAAAGATGCTTTTTTATTTAATATTTTCTACAAATTGAATATCAAGTCCATTTGGGTCTTTAACAAAGAAAAATTTTACATTAGGATTTGGCTGGATAGGTCCTCTATCAATTTGTATTCCATTTAATTTTATAAATTCTATCATGTCATCAAGACTCTCAACTTCAAATCCCAAGGCAATACCTTTAAAACAATTTTTTGCTTGCTCATTATTATTATAAATCAGTTCTACTTTTGTTTGATTCTCTCCTAAAAATGCAATCTCCCCAGTATCCCCCGATGCAAATCTTTTTTCAACTTTAAGTCCGACTATTTCTTCATAAAATCTTAAAGATCGTTCCATATTTTCTACATGGATTGTGCACCATAAAAATTTCATTTCAATCTCCTTATTATATTATTTATTACATATTATTTTCCTCATTTTTAATTGTAATTATTATATTCTATAAATAATAATATATTTAATGATTCATTCAAAAAAGAAAATATTAAGTAAAAAATTATTTAAATTAACTTCACAGACCTATCAATTTAATGTCATAGTTATATTTTGTCAAATATTCACCCACAACAAAATATCTTTTGCCTGTTTTTGAGGAATAATAACAAGTCATTAACGTAATAATAGGACTACCTTTTTCAAGTGATTTTGTATCCGAAAGCATATTTATCGCTTTATCGCTTGTGACATATGTGTCATATACTCTATATTTATAAATAAATCTTTTATCTGTTATAAAAATAATACTTCCTTTCTTTAAATGCATAATACCTCCAAATAAAATATTGGAATTTTTATTATAATGCCCGGCTAACGTATAATTACCTTCCCCCATGTGTTGATCTTCTCTCATTGTTGCTGCCCCAGCAGACAAATTACTGCTTGTTATACCTTTTAAAATAGGCAAATTTAATGAAATATCTTTTATTATAATTTGCCCTACAATATACTTCGAACTATCGTAGGATGATTCCTTCATCACGCTTAATAAATCAATATCCGAAATAGCATCATAGTCATAAATGGCATCTCTTGTTTGATTTCTGCTTATCATATCTTCTGTAAGACTATTCATTTCTCCTATTGCTTTATTACTGTTATTTAGAATAAGTTTATTCATAATCAGGGTGATATTGATCAAAACAAAACCTATTATTATTATGAAGATTGATAGAAATAATATATTCTTTTTTTTCATGTATGCTCCCAACTATATAAATAGAAAACTACCCTCTGCTCTACCAAAGAGATTATCTTTAATAAATTGAGGTAGTTTTCTTTTTTGCTTATCTATCATTATTTTAAATAGAACGTTTGTATTTATAAATGCCTAAGATGCCCGCAGCCAACAAAATGATTCCGGCAACAGTAACAATCCAAACATATTTATTCATCCCCGTTTTTGGAAGCTGCGATTCCTGACTGACTGCCTTGAAAATCCATTGATTACTATGTTGTATATTTTGATATTCGTTTCCTGTCTCTTCTCCCGGTAGATATATTGAAATTTTCATTGTCTCTGTATCTCCTGCATTGAATACTCCAAGGCTAATTCCATCATCGCAAGCAAAATCACACATATTTCCACTATATATTGCTTCATTTCTAAGAGTAACTGTAAGTATTAATTGTTTATATAAATCTGTTTCTCCTAAAGGAGGTTGCGGATCGATCCTGCTTGCTTTTAAAAACAGTTCAAACGGAATATGATTCGTATTTTTTATTGTTACTTTCCCTTCTATCGTATCTCCCGGATAAATATTAAGCTCGTTAATAAATGTGTCTTCAGAAATTACTTTTAGCCCTGTTTCATTGCCGATTACTTGTAAATCGGCTGCCATGATCGGCAAACTAAAAAGGCTCATTATCAACAGTAAATTTAAGACTATTGCGCTTAAAAACATCCGCCTTGATCTTAGCTTATATTTCATTTTGGCCTCCTTTATACGAAGTAAACTCATTGCATACAAAACAACTTTTAGTCAGCAGGTACCCATTCCTGCACGCCTGTCTGCGGAACAACAGCTTCCGTTGAAACGCTTCCGGGGATCCCGCTAATCCCCCAGGTACTGATAAATGCATAATGAGATGCCTGAGAAGCTTCGGCTTGAACACTAAGCGAGAATGTGGCACCTTGATAATCATTATTCATTAAAGGTCCGCTAAATGTGATCCCATCAAGAAGTTTTGTTGTATCTGGCGCTTCCGCTGTTAAGATATATTTATAATAGTACCAGCCATCTGTGCCCAGTACCCAGTTAACAGTATCTATATTCATTAATACTGCATCGTTGCTAAGCAGTTCACCTTCATACCCTTCTCTGGGTATCCAAAGCGGGGTAACCTTTACTCTGACATATGTTTCTTTTGATCCGGTACTTGTCACAGAAACTTCTTTGTCATAAAAATCCCCGGGATTGATATTGCTGATCCCATCCGACGGGAATTCTTGCCCGTCTAAGCTATCATTTAATATAATTTCTATCGTGCCTGCATTGAATACATTTGTAACAGGAGCTGCCGTATCACTAAACCATGCCATTGCGGCACCTGCAGTTGCCAAGCTAACGGCAATAACCAAAATCGAAAGTACTTTTACTTTCTTTTTCATTTTTCCCTCCTACTATTCATTATGCGTACTGCTGAGCAAACATAATGAAATGTTTATATTCACAGAGAATTAAATTTTGAATATAAATTCAACTCTCTGTGAATTTTTATTCTTCAAGCAATACTTATCAAGGGCTTGTGGTCATTAAACTATCAAGCTGTGTTTTTGCGTTGGCATAGGTGAGGCCTTCGGCTTGTACTGCATAAGCTTTAATATTAATTGTAAATGGTTTCAAATCTCCATTTGCTGCAGTGGCATCAATAAGTACGCGCGTAAACAAATCCGTTGTTTCGTCATCCGGTTCCAGTTGTGTTTTATAATAAAACACCGTATTTGTTGCATCTTTTGCTTCCCAGCCAGTTGTGTCGAAATTAATATCGGCAAATGCATCGATTAAAGCAAATGAATTTGCTGTACCGCTATACGATAATTTGATTGCTACCCAAACATCATCATTTTCACTGTCATTTAAAACACTTGGATCTTTAGGAATTGTTCTTCCCGGTACAATATTGTCTGCTAGATCTTCTCCCAACTCTTCCGTTATGCCGGCTGCATCCCCATCATAGTCCAAATTATCCCATGTAGGTTCAGCAAGTTTAATAGTAATACCGTCGCTGACTGTGAAAGTATTGGTTTTTACAGATGTGGTATCTGTAAAATAAGCCAATGTTACACCGGTAATAAGTGCTGTAATTGCTATAATGCAGGTCAATTTTAAAATTGTTTTTCTTCTCATCGAAAACTCCTTTTCTTATATTTTTTATATGTAACTAACTATTGTTTTCACTCTGACATTTTTCTCTCTTTATTATCGGAGGAATAATAGAAAATAAAATTGTCAAAGTTAATATAAAAATAGTTAATACAATACCTTGTTTTGTTTTCAAAAAAACCGTCAAATATCCTAAATAGGGAATGCTGAATAATGTCCTTCCAATAAGCTTATTGAATTGTATAGGTGCATCTTCGCTTTCATTTGCATCTCCTTTTGTTATAAAATAACTGTCATTTAAATTTATACTCACAACTCTGTGCGTTGCCACCAGCGAAGAATCCTGCGATATTAAAAAAGTAATTATATCTCCTTCTTCAATTTCTTCAGGCAAGCTAGATCTAACATATGCGAGGCTTCCTACATGTAACGTCGGTTCCATGCTTCCACTAATAACCGCATAAGTCTTATATTTTAATAAATGTGGTAAAACCAAAGCAATTGCTATTATGACTATTAAAATTAGAAAAATTGTTGAAAAGAAATTATATATTTTTTTTATCAATCTTTATTCCTCCACATCTAAAGTTCTAATTGGTTGGCTATACTGCCCCATGCCTCATATGCTGCTCCGCATTCCGACTGAACAGCATCAGAAAGCGCTTCCAAGCAAAATGTATCCCAAAGTGAGCTATCAGAGGCGGCAATGCTATTAAGCAGGATTGCCGTATTTTGTCCCGGCGGCACAACATACTTATAGTAGAAATATCCGTTGTTGAATATCCAGTTATCTTGCCATCCATCAATGAGCTGCAATGTTATACTTCCTCCTCCCGGTGCTGAAATTTCAATATTATTTCCATCCGGCGCAAGAAGCATATCCGCTGACAGAGTTCCTTCATCTGTTCTAAAAACAGGAACAAGTACTACACGAATATAAGCATCAACTTCATGAGGATTTAAAATATTTTTAACTTGAATTCGTTTTTCAATAGTAGTATCATCGAGCGAGAGCGCACTAACGTTGCCTGACACAATGCTGCCATTTTCAAGAATTGAAGCAGTAAGGACACCTGGTACAAATACATTTGTCTTTACTTCTGTCTGATCAACTAAAAGTCCAAATGTTATACCAACCGTTCCAAGGATTGCAATCATAAAAATGAAAATAATTTTAACTATGTCTTTTTTATTCATTGCCGATCACCCCCGAAAAAGTATATAAATTCCAATCTATGCTGTTAAGGCATTTTATTGCTTCCGGTTCATTACTAAAAGAAGCTTGTGCTGTATTTTTATCTATATTACGCGTTCCGTCAGCATTCATACCAAGAGTATCAGTGACATTTGATGTACTATTCAGGCTATATTGCCATGACCAGTCGCTTTTTTCTGTTATTTCATAGCAACCTTTCGGCAAATAAACAATAATTCTATTATTTGAATTATCAGAAACTCTAATAGTCTCATAAAAAGTTTTAAGTAATAATGTTTTATCGGTATCACTATATTGCTTAATCTCAAATAAAAATGTTTGATTTGGATTTGCCGTTCCATCAATTGATTTTATAATCGTTAGGGTTCCTTTCTTTACATTTACTGTATAATCTGCTGAATCTGTAACTTGAACCGCCTCAGTTCCAACCGGTAAATAGTAAACTTCCCCGCTGGTTTTCGTGTACCCAATTAAAGTAGAACCGTCATTGAGAGGTGTCCAGATCGAAGTATCTGAAAAATCAATATAATCAATAGAATTTGCCGTGACAGTTAAATTGAATGATGTTGTGTTTTCAGGTTTTAGATCCGCTGTAAATTCCGGATTCCAAAGATAAGTTAATAAGCCGCTTGGATAAGCGTAATTCATACTTTGAAAAAGCATGTCGTTTTGCGCTGTAGTTTGATCTCTTAGAATATTTTCTCCTAAAAAGATATCATCTTCTATATTACTGACATTTAATTTAAACGGTATATTTACGGTCGGGCTAGGCAAAGATCCTATATTTTCATTCCCAATGTAAATAGCTGAAATATTAGGAATATTCGTAGGCACGACATTTCCTCCAACAAAATCTTCTTTTGGTTTGACATATACTGCTGCTTTAAATCCTTTGCCATCTTCTATGGTACCGGGTTCAATTTTTTCCTGATTCCATTGAATATAAATCCCATTTGCATCCTGCATAATTGTGCCGGTCTGACCTTCTGCTGTAAAAATATCATCAACATTTAAAATATTGCCGTTTTCATCAACAATATCAAACCGAGGATCTATATAGTCTTTTATCACTACATCCTCTAGTGTCTGCCCTGTTTCTTCGGCAATGCTTTGAAAAATATTATTTAACCCTTCCGCAGAATCGGCTGTAAAATAATATTCATAACCGTCAGAACTTGTTGCTGTTTGGCTGCTGTCATTATCGCTTGATACCCATGCCATATAATGATGCGCTAAAACATTTACATCGGCCGGGAAAATCCCGATACAATATTGCATAGCTCCGCATCCCGGTTCATTGACCGCTATTCGAGGAGGATCTATATATATGCCTGCTTGAAAATTATTAAACGTAACATTGCTGTTTACGTAAGTGCCTCTCTGTCCTTTTATAATGGCCGCTTGATTAATTGCCGCCGCCGCATATCTTGAACCATCATTGTTTTCAAAACCATAATCTCCCGGCTCACCATCTGTGAACATAATAACGACCCTGTTTCTCCCGGTTTGTGTATCTGCCTGAAAAATATCTGCCGCCATTCCCAATCCTTCATTTGAATGTGTAGCTCCATTGCCATTCAGGCTGTTGATTGCATCTATGATGTCATTATTAATTGCGCCACCACTATCTACACTTACCAACCCACCTGTAAGATTTTCTGCATTAGATTCAAAAGATACCACGGCAATTCTGCTTGATGGCGATTGTGCATATACCGTTTGCACAAACGCATTTGCCGCAGTTTTTAATGCGTGTAATTTTGTTGTTCTTATATAGAAAGGCTTGGCTGTCGGAGTTGAAGAATTTGTACTTCCTACAGCCTCATCATCACCGGCAGGATCCCAGGTCACATAATAATTTACATTATTTATGCGGTACCTCCATCTATGCACACTGTAACGATATGTAGCCTGCATATATTGCCCATTTACATGAACGTAATATGTCCAGCTTGTATTCGGTGAATCTGTAATAGCCGTATAATTTTCAGTTGTACTTAATGTGTCGTCCATGCTTCCCGAATCATCTAAAACCAAAATAATATCGCACGGTTTGGATGTGACAATAATATTGGATTCTGTTGTAGCAGTAATATCTAATTTAAATATTTGCCTACCATCTGCATCGGGTGTTCCGTAGGGCGTGGCAATTTTATTGATTGTAAGACCTTCTATTGGCGATGTATAATCACCTGCGAATACTTTAAATGATGACGCTTCAAGTGAAATTAAAAGAATAATACTAAGCATTATGCAAAAAAATTTAAGGTTTTTTTTCAATTTGTTTCACCCCCTTTATGTTTGAAAATATTTTTGAGCACAAAAATAACACTCAATCCAAATTTGAAAGAGTAAAAATTATTTTTATAATAATTTTCGTATTTTTTTGAGAATATCAATCATACTGTAGAAATCGTATGAATATTTACAGATAATCTAACTAGTTTTATACTTGAATTAATATGTATACCTGAATTTAATAGTTGCTTTTTAGCATCTGTAATAAATTTTTAAATTATGACTTTATTATATTTTTATTGTTTTTATATTTATTATCATACTCCTTTGCATTAAAGTAAAATTATGCAATTATTTTTCAACTATTTTATTATCTATCAATATATGGTATTAAAACATACCGTATTAGCTATTTATGTCATATTTGGTCAAGCATATTATATTTTCAACAAACAAAAAAATCCAATCTTTGACAGATTGGATTTTAATTTCGATAATCTAATATTAATCATAATAAAAACTTATATTTTTAAAATCATATCTATTTGGTTTTGCCCACTCAAGATCTACCGGTGTTCCCGAAAGCTCTTCACTGTAAAGTTTTTGTGCCCCTGTTATTAAAGTAGGAAAAATATCTGCATCAATCGGCAGCACATGATGTGAAGGCAAAATAATATTAAACGCATTTTGCATATTTTGCAGCTTTTTCAGACTTATAATAAGTGCTTCAAGCGAGCGATGTGCCCCAAACATATACATCGGTCCGATTTGCACCGAATCACCCGAAATTAAAATTTTATTTTTTCGATCCAACAAAGCAATGCTTCCCGGACTGTGTCCCGGAATTTCTATAATTTCCCATTCTCGTTCTCCCAAATCCAACATATCACTTTCAACTAAAGGATGAAGCGTTATATCTTTTGATCTACATTTTGTACGGAAAAAAGCGAATTCTGAAGGATGCAGATATAATTCATGAAATGCATTTGCCCCTCCGATATGGTCAGTATCCGCATGGGTTATAACTATTTTAATATTTTTAGTAGCGTTTCTTTCAATAAATCCCTTTATATTGCCACCGCCATACCCCGTATCGACTAATACATTACCTTTTGATCCGGACAATAAAAACATACGCACACCTTGTTCTTCAATAATGGTGATGCCTTTTTGAAACTCATATACATTATATATCTGCGGATTTTGCATGATTTCATCCTTTCTAACTTTTATTATATCTAAAGTATATAAATAAATATGATGATAATCAATATATATTGTATATATAAAAATATAAAAACCTGATAAAAAACCAGGTTTTTAATTATTTTATTGGCTGCAAATTTTGGTGCGCCGTAAGGGATTCGAACCCCTGACCTTTCGGTTCGTAGCCGAACGCTCTATCCAGCTGAGCTAACGGCGCACTGTTTTTTTATTATAGCACAAAATATTCAAAAATCAATTTTAATTAAATATAAACTACTTTTTATATTTTGCAAACGGTTATATTGCAATGTTCAAATAAATTTATTGCAAAAATCATAAAATAAGACTATCATTAATTTTTGATTAAAGTATAAACAGAGGCCAAAACATGCAACAAAGAAAAGATATTAGAAATATAGCGATTATTGCACATGTAGACCACGGAAAAACAACATTAGTTGACCAAATGCTGCGTCAATGCGGAATTTATCGTGAAAACGAACAAGTCACAGAACGCGTTATGGACTCCAATGATTTGGAAAGAGAACGCGGCATTACGATACTCGCGAAAAATACATCCGTAAAATATAAAAATATTAAAATCAATATCGTCGACACTCCCGGGCATGCCGATTTTGGCGGTGAAGTTGAGCGTATACTGATTATGGTCGATGGCGTTTTACTTTTGGTGGATGCATATGAGGGTGTGATGCCTCAGACCAAGTTCGTACTTCAAAAAGCATTGGCTATGAATAAAAAAATTATTGTAGTCATAAACAAAATTGACCGGCCTGAAATACGCATTGATGAAGTAATCAATGAGATTATTGATTTATTTATCGAACTGAATTGTACAGATGACCAACTAGACTTTGCGATCGTCTATGCATCAGCCAGGCAAGGATATGCAACAATGAATTTGAACGAAAAAAGCGATACTATATTTCCACTTTTGGAAACGATGATAAATCATATACCATGCCCTGAAGGCGATATAGATGCACCATTTCAGATTTTAGTTTCTAACATCGATTATAATGATTATGTCGGAAAAATTGCCATAGGAAGAATCGAACGCGGACAAGTACAAAAAAATCAGCGAGCTGCTTTGTGCTCAAACAATAAAGAAATTAAAAATGTCAAGATCAGTCAGTTATACGAATTTAACGGGCTAAAAAGAACCGAAATCCAGGAAGCTAAAATGGGCGACATTATCGCTCTGGCCGGCATTGAAGATATCAATATAGGCGAAACGCTATGTGACGCCGACAATCCGGAGCCACTTGATTTTGTGAAAATTGATGAGCCTACCATTTCCATGATGTTCTTGGTCAATAATAGCCCATTCGCCGGCAGGGAAGGTAAATTTGTAACCTCTCGCAATTTACGGGAGCGCCTTTTCAGAGAAGTTAAAACAAATGTGAGTATGAGGGTCGAAGAGACCGAATCAATGGATATGTTCAAGGTATCGGGCAGAGGTGAATTGCATCTATCTATTTTGATTGAAACCATGCGCAGAGAAGGTTATGAATTCAGCGTATCACGTCCCAAAGTAATCTTCAAGACTGAAAACGATAGATTAAAAGAGCCGATGGAACGCTTAATCATTGATGCCCCGGAAGAATATATTGGCGTTGTGATGGAAAAAATGGGACCGAGAAAAGGCGAAATGCTTGATATGTATAACAACGGTCAAGGAGGCGTGCGGCTTGAATTTTCAATTCCCTCACGAGGTCTCATAGGTTTTAGAAATGAATTTTTGACCGATACAAAAGGCAACGGAGTTATGAACCATATTTATGATGGATACAGTGAATATAAAGGGGCAATTACCGAGCGAACACATGGCTCGATTATCGCGCATGAAGCAGGCACCACAACAGCTTATGGGCTCAACAGCGCTCAAGACCGCGGAAAATTATTTGCCGGTCCGGGTGTAGATGTCTATGAAGGAATGATCGTTGGCGAAAATGCAAAAGCAGAAGATTTGGTATTTAATGTATGTAAGAAAAAACACGCAACAAATATAAGAGCCGCAGGAAGCGACGAAGCGGTAAAACTCACGCCCCCCGTTATTTTAAGCTTGGAACAAATGCTTGAATTTATAGCTGATGACGAACTAGTAGAGGTCACTCCGAAAAATATTAGAATGAGAAAGAAAATTTTAAATAAAGAACTTCGTGCTAAACAACAGAGTAAATCATAATATTATAAAATCAAAGAGAGCGGCTATTATTAATATAGCGCTGCTCTCTTAATTAAGCATATAATTATCAATTTTGATATAGAAACAATATTCTAAATTTTGATACGAAGATTTTTAGTCTTCTATTGTAATAACTGAAACAGGGCAGCTATCTCGCGCTTCTTGCGCGGTATCTTCAGCAGAACTATCTATTTCTCCATAAGCTTCAGCCTTTCCATCGTCTCCCATACGAAACACATCCGGGCAAATGTCAACACACATACCGCATGAAATACAGCCTTCACGGTCAATTATAGCTTTCATATAATACTCTCACTTTCTATTTTTATCATTTAGACTTATAAATGTATTATTTGAAATAGTCTTATTTTTATACATACACTTCTTCAATGATAAACAGTCTCCCCCCCCCAAATTGAATTTATCTGACCCCGAATAAATTGAAAATAATTATTATAGTTAAAACAATAAAGGTTTTTTTAGATAGCATCTAAAAAAACCTCATTCGTTCAAATGGCGGAGAAGGAGAGATTCGAACTCTCGCGCCGGTTCCCCGACCTACACCCTTAGCAGGGGCGCCTCTTCGGCCAACTTGAGTACTTCTCCGAATTTTTTAACTATATAATATTATGGCCGAGGAGGTGGGATTCGAACCCACGTGGGCTTGCACCCTAACGGTTTTCAAGACCGCCCCGTTATGACCGCTTCGGTACCCCTCGTAACCAGCGTTAAGATTATAACAACATTTTTTTGTTGTGTCAACTACATTTTTATGACAATTTTGACAGTCTTTCGGCAACTTCTTCTAGCATCGTTGTATACTTTTTTTGCTTCTCTTTTTCTGCAAGCACAACAGATTCAGGTGCCTTTGCCATAAATCCGGCATTGCTTAATTTGCTTTCCGCCAGCTTCAATTCTTTTTGAATATTTAATTTTTCTTTTAAAAGACGCTCTCGTTCTTTTTCTTTATCTATCAAATTATCCAAAGGGATTAAGAACTTACCGGCTGAAAACACAGCTGAAATAATATTCTCGCTTGAAGGTTTCTTAAACAATATTGATTTGGCCGAACAAAGAGCTTTGAAATAATTTTCATTTTCTTTTAACATTTCTCTTACTCGAATATTGTCACCTTCAAAATAAAGTTCGGCACGTTTTGATGGTGCAATATTCATGGTACTTCTTGCATTTCTTATCGAGCGCACTGCCTCTATAATAATATCCATATCTTTCTGAGCTTCATCAAATGTCATGTTTTCATCAAAAGACAGCCACTTTTGTATCATAATTGTCTCTTTATTGGCATTAAGCTCCAAATATAATTCTTCGGTTATAAACGGTATAAACGGATGAAGCATTTTTAATATAGACGAAAATACATATTTTAACGTAAATTGCGCACTTTTTTTATTATTTTCATTCTCCTTGTTATATAATGATGTCTTAGATAATTCTATATACCAATCACAAAACACATTCCATGCAAAATCATATAATTTTTCGGCAGCAATTCCAAATTCATATTTTTCCATATTGGCATTAATTTCTGCAATCAATGCATGTAATTTACCTATAATCCACTCATCAGCCAAAGATAAAGATGATTTTATATCATTATATTCGCATGGTGTGTAATCATACGTATTCATTAGGATAAATTTAGCAGCATTATACAGTTTATTCATAAAATTTCTGTTTGCTTCTAATTTTTCTATATTCCATCTTGCATCATTGCCCATTTTATTACCGGTAATGAGAGTAATACGCAACACATCCGCACCATATTGGTCGATTACCTCAAGCGGATCAACCCCGTTCCCCAAAGATTTTGACATTTTCCTTCCCTGTGCATCTCGAATCAATCCGTGAATAAGCACATTAGAAAAAGGCTGTTCTTCCATTTCGCTGTAACCTGACATGATCATTCTTGCCACCCATAAAAATATGATATCAAATCCCGTTACCAACACATCATTAGGATAAAATTTTTCTAAATCTGCTGTCTTCTCAGGCCAGCCCAATGTAGAAAACGGCCATAATCCGGAGCTGAACCAAGTATCCAAAACATCTTCATCCTGTCTGATATTCTGACTTTTGCATTTACTGCAATATTTCGGAGCTTCTTTTTGAACCATCATTTCATTGCAGTCATTACAATAATAAACCGGTATTCTGTGCCCCCACCACAGCTGACGGGAAATACACCAGTCTTTAATATTCTCCATCCAATTAAAATATACTTTTTCAAATCGTTTTGGTACAAAATTCACTGTTTCATCTTTTACTGCTTGTATAGCAGGCGCTGCCAACGGCTTCATATCTACAAACCATTGTTCACTTGTAATAGGCTGAATATTTGTATCACATCGATAACAAGTCCCGACATTGTGTGTATATGGCTCCATCTTTACCAGTAAATTTTGTTTGTCGAGGTCAGTTAAAACTTTTTTCCTAGCTTCCATAATAGTCAGGCCAGCATAACTGTCCGATGCATTTTTATTTAATGTTCCATCATAATCAAAAATTCGAATTTGCTCCAAATTATGTCTAAGCCCCATCTCAAAGTCATTCGGATCATGACACGGCGTTACTTTTACGCAGCCCGTCCCAAATTCTTTGTCAACATAGCTATCAGAAAATATCGGGAGTTTTCTTCCAATCAATGGCAAAATTGCATTTTTACCGATTAAATGAGCATATCTTTCATCATCCGGTGCCACGGCGATACCCGTATCCCCAAGCATTGTTTCCGGTCTTGTCGTAGCAACAATAATACTTTCGTCATCATCTTCTATCTGATAGATGATATAATATATACCGCCTTGCTGCTGCTGATATTCTACTTCAGCATCTGAAATAGTGGTCTTACATGTCGTACACCAGTTAATAATTCTATTCCCTCTGTAAATAAGTCCTTTATTATATAAATCAACAAAAAATTCTTTTACGGCTTGGCTGCACCCTTCATCCATCGTAAATCTTTCCCTGCTCCAATCACAAGACGTGCCAAGCTTGCGGAATTGACTTGCAATCCTTTTGCGATAAAAATCACTCCACTCCCATGCTTCTTTTAAGAAAGCTTCTCTTCCCAATTCTTCTTTTGTTTTATTATATTCTTCTTTTATTTTTTCAACAAGCTTTACCTCTGTTGCAATAGAAGCATGGTCTTCTCCCGGCAGCCACAGCGCCGCACAGCCCAACATGCGTTTATAGCGAGTAAGAATATCCTGAATTGTTCCATCAAATGCATGCCCTAAATGTAATTGCCCCGTAATATTTGGAGGCGGCATTACGATTGTGAACGGTTTTCCATCTTTATTGATTTCAGGTTTAAAATATCCGTTTTCTTCCCACTTATTATATAATTTTTCTTCTATCTCTTTATGAGAGTAAGTTTTTTTCAGCATAACCTTCTCCTTAGATTTCAATATTATTTATATAAAAAAACGTCCTCTGCAAAATTGCAAAGGACGAAATATCCGCGGTACCACCTTTATTAGATTAATTTCTACTTAATCTCACTTCATTTTAATAACGCTTAAGGCGCAGAAATAAATCTGAAACTGAAAAGCGACGTTCAGAAAAAAATATTAAACCATCTCAGCAAACTGGCTCTCTCTTAAAATATTTTACTTCCTACTCTTCTTTTATCATCGTTTATATATAAAAATATAGTTTCTATATAATATCATAAAATATTATTATTGCAAGTCTCTTTCCTAAATTTTATAAACATAATTACATAATTAATAAACGCAATCACTAACATTATTATTGTACTATATACTATATAAATTGCATATGGAACCGAAAGCAGCAACAGCAGCATACTGATATAAAACATCCCCGTTGAGATTTTCCCAAAGATATTGGCAGGAGGCATTTGCGCTTTTAATTTTATTTTTATATAGATACCACCTGAAATTTGAATGAGTTCTTTCACCAAAAGAATAATCACTACAAAAGCAGGGATATACCCTTTTAAAAGCAATACAATCACAACTGCAAGTTGTGTTACTTTATCGGCAAGAGGATCAAGAATTTTGCCCAGTTCTGTTACCATATTTTTTCTTCTTGCTATGTATCCGTCTAAAATATCAGTAATATAGGAAAGCGCTAAAATAGCTGTTGCTATATAAACTCCTGACTCTTTGCTTGAATTTAGCATATACAAAAATACCGGTATAAGCAGTATTCTAAATACTGAAAGTGTATTCGGGATATTCAACATCGTCAAGTACTTACACTCCTTTATATATTGCATATAGCATTACAAGAAAATATTATAATATAAATTATAATATAAAAATGAAATTTAATTTCTTAAATTACTATTAATAATAAGAAGATACTTGCTACCTCCTATTATTAACGAAAATATTTTTTCGGATTAAAATTAATGTAGCAATACCTATTCCGGCAAGTAAAACACAAATTGCTTGCGCCAAATTGACACTTCCCCAAATATATACATGATCGGTTCTGAGGAATTCAATAAAAAACCTCCCGAATGAATACAAAATTAAATACAGACAAATAATCTCCCCGTTATTTTTTTTGATATGCCTATCATAATACAAGAGCATTCCAAAGGATAATAAATTCCAAAGACTTTCATATAAAAAAGTAGGATGCACCGTAATTATACCCAATTTCGGGTCAATAACCTGAATTGCCCATGGCAGAGTGGTTTGAGTGCCATATACTTCCATATTAAAATAATTTCCCCATCTTCCAATCGCCTGACCTAAAATTAAACTTGGAGCCAACAAATCAGCCATTAACAGTGCGCTTTCTTTTTTTATTCTACACATGATAATAACACCCGCTATACCGCCTACAATCCCTCCTTGAATAGCAAGTCCTCCTTGCCGTATTGCAAATATTTGCAATAATTGTCCAGTATAATTCTGCCAGTGGGAAATCACATAAGCAAACCTTGCCCCTATTACGGCAAGCGGGATTGTCAATAACAAAATATCTAATATAATTTCACTGTTTAAGCCTTTTTTTTTCGCCCTGTACATAACAATGCCAATTCCAAGAAGCATAGCGCACGCTATAATAACCCCATACCACATCACTTCAAAACCAAAGATGCTAAAAGCTACACGACCAGGCATTGATAATATTACTGCCATTTTTTTCACCTATTATTTTATAACTTCACCTTCCCCGCCTTTGCGACCAATTCCGGCTGCATTTCCTTCTTCTGAATCAATGTGCATATCAAGTGCAAATTTGGGGCTTACACGCACAAGCACATTTTTAAATACAAGTCCTCTGTCTCCACCTATTTTAACACTTACAATATCTTTGTCTTTAAGTCCGAATTCTTTTGCTTCTTCTTCGTTCATATGAATATGACGACTTGCAACAATCACGCCTTTGTCAATATCAACTTCTCCATTTGGTCCTACCAGTTTACACCCCGGCGTTTCTTCAATTTTCCCGCTTTCTCTGATGGGTGCCATGATACCAAGTTTAAAGCAGTCTCCTGTTAATATCTCAACTTGTGTCTCATCTCTTGTAGGTCCTAAAATTCTTACTTTGCCAATACTTCCTTTTGGTCCTACAATTTCGACTTGCTCTTCACAAGCATATTGTCCGGGCTGGCTCAAATCACTTTTGAAAGTTAACTCATCTCTGCCAAATAAAGATTTCACATCTTCTTTTTTTAAATGAATGTGTCTGTTTGATAATGATACTGGTACTTTGTTCATACTACTACCTCGTAAATTTATTTCGTAACATATATAATTATATGTCCTGTTCTTATTTTATAATATCGCATAACTGACCCGATTTTAACCCTGCCGCATTTGCTTCTTCAAAATCAATGTGGAAAGCCAGACTGGCAAAGCTGTCAACCCTAACCAATACATTATTAAACACCAAAGCGCGCTTGCCTTCACAACGTATTTGAATAATTTCATGCTGTTTTAGCCCCAAATTTTTTGCATCTTTAATGTTTGCATGCAAATGACGTGCAGCCACAATAACTCCGCTTTTAATCTCAGCCTGACCAAAAGCACTTTTTAAAACACATCCCGGAGAATTTGCAATATCTTCACTTTGCCGCACCAATGGTTTGATGCCAAGTCGCACGCAATCTCCAAACAACAATTCTACCTGCGTGGTTGTTCTGGGCGGCCCTATCACTTTTACATTTCTTATGATTCCATCGTTTCCTATTACTTCTAACGAAGGTTCATAAACGTAATATTTTTCTTGTCCGAGTGTTTTTTTTCTTGGCACATCAAAAGTATTAAATAATTTTAATGTATCCTTTTGTGATAAAAATATGTGTCTGTTTGAAATTCCAACAGGTACTTTAGCCATATTTTCCTCAATGGTTATACTAAATGTTAGTATTTTAGCATAGATAAATTTTCATTTCAACATTCATTTTTATTCTGAGTATACTGATTTAAATTATTAGTTAAATCAGTATTGGTTATAATTTAAATTATAATTACATAGATTACATTTATTTCAAAATATTACATACTTCCTGCTTATACTATAAAATATTATCGCAGTATATGTAAAAACTCTTGCTTATTTACTCGAATATTTGATATACTATAAGAGAAATAAAATTGACTTTCTTTGTTATAATAAACAAAGAAAGCTATTTCCGGTATGCGGACACATGAATTAAATGTACCGTTTTCCGGCTTTTCTTTTGCAGTTACTTATGCTAGCCTTTCTGATCTGCAAAATAGACAATTTTTTTAATGAGGTGAAAAAATGGAAAAAAACAAAGAATATCTGCTTTGGTTTGAGCAATTAGAAAGAAAAGATGTAGATATTGTCGGCGGAAAATCTTCTTCATTAGGTGAAATGACCTCTCATACGGATGTGCCGGTTCCTTATGGTTTTGCTACAACAGCATTTGCTTATCATTACTTTGTTGATAACAGCGACCTACGTCAGGAATTAAATGCACTGCTTTCTGAGCTCACAGACGTTGAAAACAGCACACTTTTACATGATGTTTGTTCACGGATTCGTAAGCTCATCATTACCAAACCAATGCCGAAAGCTCTCGAAGAGGCTATTATCAAGGCATATGAAGAACTGGCAGAAAAAGTTGGCGAAAGCGAACCTTTTGTAGCAGTGCGCTCAAGTGCTACTGCCGAAGATCTTCCGGATGCTAGTTTCGCAGGACAACAAGAAACCTATCTCAATGTTAAAGGTGCGGGAAATGTTGTCAAACGCATTCAAGAATGTTATGCGTCCACTTTTACAGACAGAGCTGTTTATTACCGCGAAAAACAAGGATACAGCCATACTGATATTGCCCTTTCTGCAGTTGTACAAATGATGGTGTTTTCAAAAATTTCCGGAGTAATGTTTACTGTCAACCTAGCAAATGGAGATGATACAAATATTCTCATTGAAGGTGCTTACGGGCTCGGTGAATATGTTGTACAAGGCATTGTAACTCCAGATGAATACATTGTTTCAAAAGCAGATAACAAAATCATTTCCAAAATTGTTAATAAGCAAGATATCAAATATGCACGCAAGCCGGGTGGTGATTGTGAAGAACAAACTGTTCCGGTTGCAGAGGCAGAACTTCAAAAACTTACCGATGAACAAATTTTGCAATTAGCAGAATACGCTAAGAAAATTGAAAAGCATTATGGCGGATATATGGACATAGAATGGGGTGTAGACGAACGCGACGATAAAATTTGGATACTTCAAGCTCGCCCTGAAACTGTCTGGAGCAGACGTAATAAAGAGAAAAAACCTGAAGCTGCTTCCAACAATATAGCCACAACCGCAGAACGCAAAGTTATATTAAAAGGTCTTCCTGCAAGCCCGGGACTCGTTTCAGGAAAAGCACATGTTATCCTCTCCCCAGAAAATATTGATGAATTTAAAGAAGGTGAAATACTTATCACAGAAATGACAGCTCCCGACTGGGTTCCTGCAATGAAAAAAGCTAAAGCAATTGTAACAGATTCAGGAGGAATGACTTGTCATGCTTCTATTGTCAGCCGTGAACTGGGAATTCCTTGTATCGTTGGTACAAAAAGCCGCGGCGAAGCAAGTACTCTCATCATTAAAGATGGTATGGACATCACTGTCGATGCAACAAATGGCATTGTATATGAAGGCATTCTCGAAACAGCGAATAAAAAAGAAACATCTTCTGACGCTGTTGTAATGGCTGAAACTTTCCCAGTTACCGGAACTAAAATACATATGAATCTGGGTGACCCTGAATTGGCAGAAAAATACAGCAGCTTGCCATGCGACGGCATCGGTCTTATGCGCGAAGAATTTATTTGGACAACTTATATTCACGAACATCCACTTTATTTATTAAAGATCGGGCAACCTGAAAAAGTTATAGATCAACTTGCAGAGGCTTTCCGTCAAGTTTGCCAAGCAATGGCTCCTCGCCCGGTTATATTACGTTTTTCGGACTTTAAATCAAGTGAATATCGCGATCTAAAAGGCGGCGAAGAATTTGAACCATATGAACCAAGTGCGCTCCTTGGATGGCGTGGTGCTTCACGTTATTATGACCCAAAATATATTGAAGCTTTTAAACTTGAAATTAAAGCTGTTCATAAAGTTCGTGAAGAATTCGGTCTTAAAAATCTGCATGTTATGCTCCCGTTTTGCCGTACAGTTGAAGAATGTGCAAAAGTAACTGCCCTGATGGCTCAAGAAGGTCTTGCACGCAATCCCGACTTTAAAGTATGGCTGATGGCAGAAATACCTTCAAATATAATACTTGCAGATCAATTTAATAAATATGTGGACGGATATTCAATCGGTTCTAACGATCTTACAATGTTAATTCTTGGTTGTGACAGAGATAATGATACTGTTTCCAGCATTTTTGACGAACGCAATCTTGCAGTGCGTCGTGCGATAAAACACCTCATTGAAGTTGCACATAAAGACGGAAAAACTGTCTCAATCTGCGGTCAGGCTCCAAGTGTTTATCCTGAGTTTGCCGAATTTCTTGTACGAAGCGGCATAGACAGTATCTCAGTAAACCCTGATAAAGTAAAATTCACAAAGAAAATGGTTGCTCAAGTTGAACAAAGAATTATGCTTGATGCAATGACAGGAAAAGGCCGCATTCTAGATACCGATTTAATATGGTAATCATCCCTATCCTTAAAAATATCAAAAAGCCTATGTGTATACATAGGTTTTTTTTAAATTATTTATTTTTAATAAAAGCAAAATAATTTTAATGAGGACTATGGTTAATTAAATTCATAATGATACTCGCTGTTTCTTCTATGGCATTATTAGAAGTGTTGATTACGTTGATATTCAACAGACGAAACAATCTTTCAGCATATTCTAATTCTCTTTTGATGCTTGCCATATCAGCATAATGCGTATCCTGATTGATACCGTAAGCGCTGATACGTTTTGAACGAATAACATGCAATTTTTCACAATCAATTGTAAGCCCTATCATTTTTTTTCTGGGTATTTTAAATAAATTCTGATCTATTTCCAGCCCATATACAATAGGATAATTGGCAGCTTTAATATTTTGATTTGCCAAATATACACATATAGGTGTTTTCGATGTTCTGGATACACCAAGCAATACAACATCTGCTTGTTTTAATCGGCTTATGCTTTTTCCGTCATCTGCCTGTACAGCAAATTCAATGGCTTCCATGCGTTTGAAATATTTTTCATCAAGTAATCTGTTTTGCCCAGGTGAATATTTAGGTTCCATATTTGTTTTTTCTTTTATCATATGCAGTGTATCTTTCAATAAATCCTGTGATTTTATATTATATTTATCAAGCTCGTTTTTTAGATAATGATTTATTTCTTTCATAACAACTGTATAGAGCATAAGCGCATTACACTCTCTCGCCTTTTTTATAATCGTATCAATATCTTGTTTTGTCTTTATAAACGGAAATGTGTAAACCTCAAATAAATCCATATCAAATTGGGATAGTGCTGTTTTAAAAAGAATATTTGCTGTTTCACCAACAGAATCAGAGACTAAAAAAGCATAATATTTCATACTTATAATTCAACTCTCTCTAAAATATAATCCTTAATCTTGTTTATTTTTACCCTGTCTTGAGACATACTGTCTCTATCTCTTATAGTAACACATAAATCTTCTAATGTATCAAAATCTATTGTAATACAGTAAGGTGTCCCTATTTCATCATGTCTTCTATAACGTTTTCCAATGCTTCCGGTCTCATCATAATCAACATTCATATATTTTGAAAGCATTAAATAAATTTCAGTTGCTTTATCACTTAATCTCTTCGTTAGAGGTAGCACTGCAGCCTTATATGCCGCAAGATATGGATGAATACGCAGCACAATTCTCTCATCACCCTCAGCAATTGTCTCTCTTTCGAGTCCATCACATAAAACAGCCAACATTAATCTATCGACACCTACCGATGGCTCAATACAATATGGAAAAAATTTCTCGTTTGTGATTGGATCAATATATTTCATGTCTTTACCTGAATAAAGTTCATGCTGTTTCAAATCATAATCGGTGCGATCGGCAATTCCCCAAAGCTCCCCTATACCAAATGGAAAATGATATTCTATATCGGTCGTGGCGTTACTGTAATGGGAAAGCTCATCCGGTTTATGATGTCGCAGCGTTATATTTTCTTTTTTAAGTCCAATTGAATACAAAAAGTTTTCGCAATAATTTTTCCAATAGTCAAACCAAACAAACTCATCTTTAGGCTCACAAAAAAATTCAAGTTCCATTTGTTCAAATTCTCTAGTTCTAAAAATAAAGTTACCCGGAGTTATCTCATTCCTGAAAGATTTCCCTATTTGTGCAATACCAAACGGCAATTTTTTTCGTGTAGTTCTTTGCACATTTTTAAAATTAACAAAAATACCCTGGCAAGTTTCCGGTCTTAAATATAATTGACTGGCACTATCCTCTGTTACTCCTTGGAATGTTTTAAACATTAAGTTAAATTGTCTGATTGAAGTAAAATCACTTTTTTTACAATTTGGACATACTATTTGATTATCGATTAGGAATTCTTCCATCTCTTCATTGCTCCAGCCATCAACATTCTTATGCTCTCCTTTGGCCGAAAAATACTCTTCTATTAATTTATCTGCACGAAATCTCTGCCTGCAGCTTTTACAGTCAATAAGCGGGTCATTGAAATTTGCAAGATGTCCGCTGGCTTCCCAAGTTTTTGGGTTCATTAAAATTGCACAGTCAACTCCTACATTATATTGATTTTCCTGCACAAATTTTTTCCACCATGCCTTTTTTATATTATTTTTGATTTCTACTCCTATCGGACCATAATCCCAACTGTTAGCAAGCCCATCATATATCTCTGAACCAGGGAATATTATCCCTCTCATTTTGCTTATACTTATAATTTCATTTATAGACAATTGCATAAATTCTCCTCCAAACTATTGCAGCGCTTGCATTAAAAAATCATATGTAGTAATATGACTCTCCATTTTGTCGTTTAAGCAATAATGTAATAATTCTATCAAATTTTTTATATTATTCAAATCAATTTTTTCTAAATTTTCCTTATTTAGTGGGATATTTATTAAATATGTTAAAATTTTTATATCTTGCTCAGATAAATATTGATATTTATGCAGCTCCCGGACACAATTTGAGCATATTGTTCCCCCCAGCTCAATATCAAAGGAGCAAAGATTGCTTTGCTTTTTGCAAACGACACAACAGTCAAGAACAGGCGCATATCCTAAAATAGCAAGTAATTTTGCTTGAAATAAGGCTATATATTTAATACATTGATCGTTATCAAATTTATCTGTTTTGTTCATACAATATATAAGCAAATTATATGCTCTCTCATCTTTTTGATAATTTTCATAGGAATAGTTTATCATTTGGGCATAATAAGATGCGATAGCAAGCCTATGCAATGCATTTGGAATATTCATATAAGATTTTAACAGCATAGAAGAATTATGAATATAAAAATTAGAGCCCTTATAGCAGACAAATTCTGATACGCTGAATAGTTGGCTGACAGCATTCGAAGCTTTTTTAATTTGCTTTGCCCTTTTATACAGAATTGGTATTTTGCCTTCTTCTTTTGAAAAAACTGTCAATATTCTATCACTGTCTGAAAACTCATCTGATTTTATAATGATACCATTGAATATTTTTAGCATATAATCCGCCCAATCTTTAAAATATTTATTAATTATTATACATCAATTTACTATATCAATTTAATTTTATAAATAAAAAATCACATTTATTAAAATAATTTAACTACTTTATAAATGTGATTAGTTAAAGTGTTCATGTTCACTTGCTTTTCATATTTTATACTGATTTTAAACTCATCATTCGAATCAAATAACAACCATTTTTTCCAGTCTTATTTTATCTGCAATCATTGCAATAAATTCACTATTGGTGGGTTTTCCTTTATTCTGATCAATCGTATAGCCAAATATACTATCTAATGTATCCATATTCCCCCTGCTCCATGCGACTTCAATCGCATGCCTGATTGCTCTCTCCACTCTGCTTGATGTGGTTTTAAATTTCACGGCGAGTTCGGGATAAAGTTCTTTCGTAATTGCACCAAGTAGATTTGTATCTTCCGCCACCATTTTGATTGCCTCTCTCAAATACATATATCCCTTTATATGTGCCGGTACGCCTATTTCATGAAGCATTTTAGTAATATGCTTTTCATATGCTTGCACAGAATAAAACTGCGCATCTTCATCTTCTTCACTCTGATTAAATTTACTAACAAATTTATTTTCACATACATCAAGTAGACGTTTGATAATAATATTATTATCTATTGGTTTTATTAAATAGTATGCCGCCCCTGCATCTATTGCATTTTTTATAAAATCATTTTTTCCAGATGCTGAAATAATAACAAATTTAGGCATTTTATATTTAACTAATTTGCTTAGTTTATTCATTACCTCTATACCGTCTAATTCTGATAAAAATATATCTGACAGTACAATATCCGGACAATTTTTACTGCTGCAAAATTCTGCCAATTCTTTTCCATTCGTAAATTTCCCTACAACTTTAAACTTTTTCGTCTTGTTTAATGCATCTTCTATGGATTCCATATAAGATGCATTATTGTCTGCTAAAGCTACCTTACTGATCATTGCTTCCTCCTTATTTACTTTTTTCAATTTTTTTGCCCGTCTGTTTTTTATATTCTATTAATTTCTCAGAAATCCTGCAATTAGAGGTAATTTTTGTTAATTATTATCTAAACCTGCCTCGTTTATCATCCATTCGATAAATATCCCGTATCCTTTTGTAGGATTCGATACAAGTACATGTGTGACCGCACCGACAATTTTCCCATTTTGAATAATAGGACTTCCGCTCATGCCCTGTATAATCCCTCCTGTTTTTTTAAGCAATTCTTTATCAATTACTTCTATGAGCATGCCTTTTGTGCTTTTTGTACGTTGATTATATTTTTTTTCAATAACGATATCGTAATATTTAGGCTCTTCGCTGTCTATAGAACATAAAATTTGTGCATCACCTTCTGTTATTTCAGATTGAGTTGCAATCGGCAAAGATGATAGATTCTGATTTTTGTTCTTAATCATTTCTCCATACAATCCAAATTCTGTATTTTTGCTTAAAGTGCCGATTTCTTCATCTTCATCATAAAAAATACCGCGTATTTCTCCCGGTATTCCTTCCTGCCCTTCTACAACAGATATAATGTGCGCATTTACAATACTCCCGTCTTTTACCGGCACAAGTATCCCTGTTGTGACATCATTGATTGAGTGCCCGAGTGCTCCAAAAACCGCGTTTTGGGAATTTAAAAATGTCATTGTGCCAATACCTGCAATGTTATCTCTTGCCCATAGCCCGATTTTATAGGAACCATCTTTTGCTTCAACCGCCGATATTTCAGTTCTTATATACTCTTCACCCCTTTTTAATTTTATACTTGCTGTTTCACTCTTTTTATTTTCAAAAATCTCTTTTATATCTTCAGCCTCATTCACTTCACTTCCGTCTATTTCATAAATAATATCTCCAACTTTTATATCCGCCTTTTGCGCCGGGCATAATTCTTCTTCATTCATTGTTTCGATGTCTTCAAGCCCAACCACAATAACACCTCTGGTATTCATTTTTACACCTATTAACCAGCCACATGGATATAATTTTAAATCAGGCAATACTTGCACATCAACTGTGCCGACAGGAATAATTCCAAAAGCTTTTAATTTTATTTCAAAAGTACCCACTTCATCAGAAGTAATAGCCACAGGATTATTAGGCGATATCTCAAATTCCTTTTGATAAGTACCATTTACAGCAATTGCCTCCTCCTCTAGTGAAGCCTTGATTGATATATAGGAAGGCAGGGATAGATTCGTCTCACGACCTTTTACAATGCAGATATCTTTATTAAGCGGATATACAATCGAAAAAATAAAAAAAGCTGCAATTAGAAAAGCCAGTGTCAAAAAAATATATCTTTTTTTCATCTTAATTTCTCCTTAAATACTAGTTAGCCAATGGTTTATTTTTCGTAAACTTCGAAATAATTATTCAGAGATATTTTAAGAAGATAAGGATAAAAAAGACATAAAAAAAGTAGCAGATTTTTCTGCTAACTTTTTGTTTCTTGCTTATTCTTTTACTTTAGAAAGTGCAATACAGACTTTGCTTACTTCAACCCCGCATTCTTTCACCACAATATCTTGAATTTGCGAAGCCTGCGCGGTACTGATTTGCTCTGCATCGACAACCACATTTACATACCCTTCATGAATAAAAACAATAACGTCTTTAAAGCCTTTTGCTTTAATGAGATTTTCTACAATTAATTCTTTTTCACTTATTTGTGTCATTTCTATGATTTCTTTTTGTGCATTATCTACCATCTCGCTACTGCTCTCAGAATCGGATACAATACTTTCAAGCAAGCTTATATTCTCAGAACGTGTTTTTTCTCTTTGTGTTCTGTATTGTTCAAAAAATTCGCTGTCTACACCGGTTGTAGATGTCATAACCTCTTCTTCCGAGTATGTACTTACCAATTCGGCATTGATGATTCCCGTCGAATCATTGCTCGCTATATTACTTTTTTCTGAAAGTTTATAATTTACAGTTGTTGCCGCAGCTAATATAGCCACTAAAGCAATGACCAACAATCCCTTATTTTTTGTTTTTGGCATTTTAAATATCCTCCAAACTTATATAATTATTTTACCCCATTGGCAGCACTACTGCCCTATATGCAGGTATTTTTAATATCGTAACAACGGCATCTTTTATTTTGTTTTCCACATTTTCATTTTCGGCTCCCTGTGCAACAATAAGAACTCCTCTGATGTCCGGAATTTCACTTTTAAGTGTATAAGGCATGTTGACTGTTCCGTCTTTCATCATAACAACATCTTTACTGATTGTGCTGTTTGATGCATTTTGACTACTTGTAGAAGCCGTTTCTTTGGTATTATAGACAACTTCTTGATTAGTATCAGTATCAAAAGTGATTAATACATTTACTTTACCAACTCCTTCAACTTTTCCTAAAATGCTGCAAAGCTCTTTTGTCAATTCATTTTTATATGCGCTTAAAGAAATGCTTTCGTTTTCATCTTCTGTTTTGGAACTGTTATCAAATGTAAAAGAAAAAGTCACGATTAATGCTGATATTAAAATAACTGCATATAAAAACTTTTTATTGGTGAAAAGCTTGTCAAAACTAATAAAACTATTCATTATTTTTTTGGAATCCATTTTATTCTCCGTTATTAAAATTAATGTTTTCTTCACTTATATTAAATTTTTTGCTTATTGTCGCCCTTAAAGTATTTATATTATTTTCGCCGTTAATGTATGCATTGATTATGACACTATTTACACTCATGTCCTCGTTTAACAAAATTTCTACTTGTGAGAGATTGATATCAAAATTTTCCAAATCACTTTGTATTTCATTTTTAAGATTTCGAATATACTCTTCTTTGATTACCATATCCTGAATTTCTTCATATTTTTCTTTTGTCGTAATCTCATACGTATCTATCCCATAAATATACTGTTCTGATTCTAACAGGTTTTTTATAGGAGATATTAATAGAACAACTAAAAATGCGCTACAAAAAAATTTAATATATTTTTTATATTTTTCATCCGGAACAATAATGATAATAATAGAAAAAAATATCGCTGTTATTAAAATTTGTCTTACAAACGCAGTTATTTGATCCATTTTCACCTCAACATCGCACTAAAATTTGACATTGTACATACAATTCCTATAAAAATAAAAAACATCACGGCACATAAAAGCAAGCATGACAGTATGTTCATCATAGTATTGGCGGCATTTTCAATGAGAGCCGTGCATCTTTCATCTGAAATAGGCTCCGTCAAAGCTGCACTGAGTTTTAAAAGTAGTATAATAACACCTGTTTTAATAATAGGTGTTAAAACAATAAATAATAAAATAATATACGCTACCAACCCTGCTCCATTTTTAATAATCAAGGATACTGATGCTACCGTATCGGCACTGTCTGATAAAAATCTGCCTACAACCGGAATTAAATTGCTTACAGCATATTTAACGCTTTTACCCATTACACCATCCAGAGAAGAAAAAGCAATCCCTTTTACTGCACTGACTGCGCCGAAAGAAAGCATGATAATTCCCATAATAAAATATCCTGCTTGTTTGAGCAGCTTCTCAAAGCTTTTTAACTTCACCTCAAACGCCGCCTGATTGATAACCCCTATTGCAAATGCACTCATAAATAGCGGAATCAATACCGTTTTTATAATTGAAGTTAAAAAATTAATATAAAATAACAGCATAGGACTTAAAATAGCGGCTGATGATATTGCACCGCTCATTGCCATCAAGCTTAAAAGCGGAACCATTAACACGTTCATAAATTCAGTCAGATAAGCGACTGTTGTATTTGTAGAGTCAATAATCTGATATACAAATGTAACCAAAACAATTAATAACATTAGATAAATTGCATAAAATGCAGCTTGATTACTTTGTGAATTGCCGATAGAGCTTGTCAGCATGTTAATTAAAGATAAGAAAACAATGAATGCCATAATGAGCGAGATTGAACCTATGTTCTCATGAAATGAATTTATTGCAATTTCTTTTATGATTTCTCCTATCGAAACATCTGTAATATCTTCTCCTTTTAAATAATCAAAAATTGCTTCCATGAAACTGCTGTTTTGCATATAAGATGAAATTTCCGACGTATAATATGGCTCAACATCACCAAGCCCACTGCTATCATAAATGCTTTGTGCGCTTTGATCATCAACTATTTCAGATGCATGCATGTTTTGAGGTAATACAATCAAAAAGATTAAACTTAATAAATTCAGTATTATTTTTTTTCTCATTGCTCACCCTAATAATTCTAATATAAAATTTAATAATTCATTTAAAATAGGAAGTGTTAAAAACAATATATACAACTTAGCAAATATTTCTATTTTTTCTGACATCGAAGCTAAATTAGCATCTTTTAGAATATCCGAAGAAAACTTTGCAATATATGCCGTAGCTGTTATTTTAAAAACCGGTTCAATAATATCCTCTCTGATACCATAATTATATGAAATTGATTTGACTGCTTGTACAATTTCGCCAACATAACCAAAAGAAAAATACAAAATAACGACTCCACACGCGATACTAATATATAAAGCATATTCTTTATTGTGCTCTCGGATAATCATGACTGCTATAGCGCCTATAATGGCAGTAATGCATATTTTTAATATCGGCATTTTAATACAACTCAAACATGGTCTTTACTGTATCGAAAAGATCGGAAAGCATTGTTAAGATAATGCTTAAAATAACAATTACTCCAGTCAATGTTACCAGTGAAGCCATATCTTCTTTATCTGTTCTTTTTAAAATTTGATTGATAATGGTCGTAACCAGTGCTATGCCGGCAATTTTCAAAATAATATTTATATCCATTTCATGTATCCTTTCATATAAACACAATGACTAAAAATAACCCTGCCATTATTCCTAATTTTTTATAGGCAGATGAAGTTTTTTTATATTCTTCTTCTCTTGATTTTAGAATTTTTTCTGATAATTGAATGAGCCCTTTTAAAAACTTTTCTTGCCCTTCTACATTACTGCTTCCTAATAATTCAGCTGTATTTTTGATCAAATTCATTTCTTCTTTATCAAACCCTAATAATGCTTGTGTAGCACAGAACTCACTTAAATAAATATCTTTGAAAGATTCTCCACCACTTATGATTCTTCTATGGATATTGATGAAAATAACATCAAACGGTTTTATGTTTTCATTGGATAACTCCAGAAAAATATCCTCTAACGGCATTAAGTATTGCGTTATTTTGATGTACATTTTTTCCAGACATAAATTGTAATATCGGATGTTTTTAAAACAATTTTCAAGATTTACCGATAATCGAAATCCATATAGTACCGGTATGAGGAATAAAATAATAAGTAATATAATTTTCATTAAAATATCCTCTCAAAAGATGCGTTGTATATAGCTTTTATCTGCCCGGGTTTAATTAGATTTTGCAGAACCACGATGCGGTCGAATAAACTGCATATTTCTTTTTTGATCGTATCTCTATCAATAAGCATATCTTCTATGTCATATGCATGCGCTGTGCATAGTATTTTAACACCGCATAATGAGGCCGCTTTCAAAGCTTTTGCATCTTCGTATGTTCCTACTTCGTCCGTTGCAACAACCATCGGTGACATGCTTCGAATAAGATTCATAATACCTTCCGCTTTTATCACTGCATCTAAAACATCGGTCCGGCTTCCTACATCATTTTGTGATACCCCATTAAAGCAAGACGCGACTTCTCCCCGCTCATCCGCTATCGCAACATTATGTACATCACAATCTATTCCGTCTGACAGTCTGCGTATAATGTCTCTGAGCACAGTTGTTTTCCCGCATGACGGTGCCGAAATGATTAATGTATTTAATAATTTCCCTTCTTCTGTTATATATGCCATTATTTCTTTAGCAGCCGTAAGAATTTCTTTACTGATTCGTATATTGAGACTGCTTATATTCTTTATCGTGCTTATTGTTTGATTGTTGCTGTTATGCACGGCACGTCCACAAATACCGACTCGGTGCCCTCCTTTTAAGGTGACATATCCGTTTTTTATTTCATCATTGTATGCATATGGAGAATGCCTTACCGCAGAGTTGAAGATTGTATTTAAATCTGTCATTTCCGCTATAATAGGCGCTGAAGAGCTTTCAACAAATCCGTTATTATCCAGTATATATTCCTTAGTTGACCTGGCAATTATGGGTCTATTTATCCTTATTCTTATTTCATTTAAATTGATTAATTTATCTTCTGAAGTTCTTGATATAGATTCATTCATATAACGCGGAAAATGGATTAATATATTATTTTTAATATCTTCTATTACATCTTTCATATCTCTGCCTCCCACTAAAATATATGTATGAATGTTGGGACATGTTTTATGATTAAATTTACGAAATAAAAAAAGACTTTCCTTTATGGAAAGTCTTAAAAAATTTTTACTAATTCTGTTTATTCGCCAAATTCATTTTGATAACTAATCAAGCTGATATTAACTACTCCCTCAATATCTTTAAAAAACTCTATAAAATCACTCTCATCATTACCTTTTAATGCCATTGCGGCTTGCTTTGCATTCATTGTATTTTTTTTGCCTTCAAAAAGTTCAACTTCATATGTAGATTCTATTATATCTTTTGAGTATGATTTGCTTTTGAGTTTATATTTGGGCAGACTGTGCACCCTGTCTTTTACTTCCTGATCACTTTTTTCATTATAGCGCAGCACCAAAAGATATTGGCTTTTTATTTTGAATCCTAAACCGTAACTAAAATAATATAATACTCCTAAAACAAGGGAACCGATTACAGCTATTAAATAAAGCCCTGCGCCTGTCATGATGCCTACCGAAATAGCCCAAAACATGAACCCTGTATCAACAGGTTCTTTTACGGCTGTTCTGAAGCGTACGATAGAAAGCGCCCCAACCATACCAAGTGAAAGTGCCAAACTTGAACTAATTGTCTTGATAACAAGTGCAGTAACCATAGACAACATAATAATGCATAAAGCAAATGACTTAGAATACACAACTCCTGTGAAGGTTTTTCTGTAGATATAGATAATAAACAAAGAGATGAAAAAAGATAATACCACCGATATAATAATACCACTCACTGAGATCGTGCCTGTAAATTCCTGAATAACACTGTTTTTAATTAAATCTAGAAAGCTCATTTTCTACCTCGCTTATTTTATATTTCGACAAATCGCATATTTGGAAACCGCTTGCCTGAACATAGGTATTGTCTCCAATACACGTGCTATATGCAGCGGCAATATATTATCAAATTTAACTTCAATGACGGTTTTCGTATTATCAAAAATCTGATATGCGGGAATATATTCATCAAATAGACCATAATTGTACATACCCGATTTTATATCCTGATCAAAAGTTATCCTTGTGCGTGATACTGGGTATGTAAACGCCGTTCTCTTATATTCTACGATGATAGAAGGCGTTAAATGCTTCAATTTCATTTCAATAATAAAATTATTCAGCAACTTATCACCACCTGTTTCAATGTAATTCAAATCATTGGATAATATCTTATCGCATATCTGCCTGTCTATCTTGCATTGCTCTTTTGCTGTCATATTATTATGCTTCATTTTACATTCCAGCCGAATAAAACAATCATCATTATTGTACACTCTTAATCTGTATTTTTTTCGATATAAAACCCCATTTAATTTTTCATGATAAAAAGTAGATTGATCATCATCAAAATACAGGCTGCGAATGAAATATGTATTGTCTTCATGAACAGAGTGATTATCGATGTCCATAAGCAATGCCAATCTTTGTTTTAAGATTTCTGCCTGGGCAGGATATGTAATAAATTTCAATTCATTTCTGTAATCTCGCATTTTTAGTCACCAAAATACTCTTCCATCTCTTTATCGTTTAAATGAAACCATGCCTGTGTTTGAGATAATAGATAGCTCTCTCTTTTTTTAACGAAATATTTTAAATCGGCTATGCCATTATTCCAATCAGACATGCTTAAATTCCATCTTGCCTGATTGCGCGGCATTTCAGCTTTTATTTCATTATATATTTCATCGATTTTTGCAAGGATTGTATCCTGATCCCATGTATTTTTTAAATTGTAACTTAACCGTTCAATATATGTCTGTCTGAATTTTTTACTTTTCATTAGATTTCTTAGCAGCTCAGTTGAGTATCCGTTTTGTGTCATGCCTCCTATATTTGTTGAAAAGTAATAGTAGTTCGTCTCTTCATTATACATGGCATAATCCAAATCATAAAAAACAAACTTCCATTTTCCGGCATCTACATCAGGATTAGAAAAAAATCTGCAGTTGACTATATCATTATTAGTCGTATATGTTTCGGCTATCCAGAAGTCTATCAAATTATTTATATCGATTTTTTCTTTAACATATTCATAATTTTTTGCAACACTTAAATCATTTTTTCTAATATATGCCAATAATTGATTATATGCATTCCGATCACCAACTTTTACCTCACCATCTATACGCAATAAATCCGACTTACTGCCATCTACATTATAATGATTCGATATAAATGTCTCATCTACACGTTCACGTATAAAATAAATGCCGCGATAATCACCGTTTATATATAAAATAATAGGTCTGTATGCCTGAACATCAACATTTGTATATTCATCCACTAAAGAAGTCATCAATAGATCCCTAATGACCGCGGAACTGCTGTCTTGCGATGCTGTCCTGAGAACAAGAGAATTGAAAGAAGAGAAGTCTCTGTTTTCAAAGACCTGATAGTTGAGCATTCCTTGTCCATATTTTTTTCTAAAATTCAGCGTGAAACTTTTTTTTGCATGGCCTCTTGTAGAGCCTCCGAAAAGCTTAAAACCACACGGAATTTCAAATCCGTCCCCTTCAAGCTCAAAAAACTCCGCATATGCGGCCACTTCATACCCTTCCGTCCAAGGCCGCGACTGGACAGAATTAAAAGACGACGGCGGAAGCGAAATAGACATCACCGGCATCGTATGATTTTCATTAATAACATACGAACTGATATAAATGCTGCTGCTTGGTTTTCCTTCTTCTTTAGCAATACATTTTAAAACAGTCGTTTTTTTTAAAACAATTGGTTTTGTATATTTGCGTGATGCAGTTGTAGGTATGCTCCCATCCAGTGTATAATAAATATCCCCTACACCATTAATCTCTATTTTAAGATTTTCTGCATTATTATATATCCCAGCTGCAACGCTAACAGTGGGCTTATATGAAAACTGAAGCACCCCGCTCTGATTATTGGCTTTCGGAGTTGGTGTTTTCATATAATAAAAACCGTTTTTACTGCCCCTGCCCATACTATAACCTGTTGGCATATCAGCAATAAACATAGAATCAATGATTTCATCATTCTTATATAAATATAAACTTTCCATATCCGAAATCTTAAAATTTGTATGATGATAGGAATTATTTGAAAGCGAACTATCTCCCGAAGCCATAAGAATAAAATACTCGTTGGGTGCGAGAGAAATGTTGGGCAGCTGATACATCTTTGCATTATTTGTCGTTGTGGAAATATAATAATCACTTAACTTAATCGCTTCATCAGAATTATTTTTAAGCTCAATCCAGTCATAATACTCACCACCGTTTTGCGCCATATAAGAATAATTACTGTTCGTTACTTCATTGATCATTAAAGATTTTGGATTTGCAAGATATTTTTTGGAAAACTCCTCAGTGCCTTGAATATTGTTCGCATATCCTGGATTGATTACGCTTGAGTATACGTATTCCTCATCTTGTTTCATGACTGCATAACCATTCGGCAGATTTTCATAATCTACTTTATCAATGATTTTTCCTTTATTATTTGTAAGAATTGCCGTCCCATTTTGATAATCCAGTTTAAAATTTGCATGGATTTCGCTTGTTACTTCATCATGATTAGAAGTATAGACTATAATGCATTCGTTCGGCATAAGAACAGCGTCTTCAAATTGCCATTGGAAGGCTGCGTTCATATTGTTAGACAGACTATAATTATTTAAATTAATACTTTTATTCGAGATATTTGTAACTTCTATATAACCGCTGTATCCACCATAAGAATCTTTATAGTGACCATCATTTTTGGCAAGTATTTCAGTAATAGCTAATTCATCTCCCAGTTGCATAATAGAATTTTGGAATTCTTCGAGACCCTTTAATGAATTTTCAAATCCAGGGGTCGCCGATGTATACTTCACCCACTCGTTTTCACTGTTTCTTGCTAAAACTTCGTTTTTATCTAAGGCCGGCAACTCAATCTTATCTATCAACTCTCCACTCGGATTTCTGAGATTTAATACTTCTCCACCTTCATTACGCAATTTAAAATTCGCATATAAACCACTTCTGTTATCTCCGGACAAAAATATAAGCAGGTATTCTTTTGATTTAATAATTTGATCGCTAAATACCCACTTGATACTGTTTTTGACATCAGAAAGACCATAATTTTTTAAATCGATATCACTGTTTGTGCCATTATACAGCTCGATCCAATCATACAACTGTCCATTTTCGTCTGTTATTACACCTGCATTTGAAGGCATTATTTCATTTATGATTAATCCCGTCGCAGAACTACCGGATACTTCATCTAATTCTTCATTTAATAACACCTGCGCCGAAGCATTAAAATTATTTGTAATATAATAAGAAAAAATAAGTACAACAATTATAATGAAAATCGATATAAAAAGAAATTTATTATCTCTTTTTTTAGTTTTACCCAATGTTTACACGCTTCTTGCCTTTCAACATATAATTACAATATACCATAAATTATATCAATTTTTTTTCAGTTATCAATTATATATTGTAATTACGAACAAAATAATTGTTAATTATTTTACATTACTATCATTGTTTCCGTTTTTTTCTATTTGTTTTTTGTTATTCCGTTTTTTTAATATGATTCTAATAATCAGAAAAATAATCAACAGTGTTATTATAAAAGGTAATATTTTTATAATAAATATACATAACATAACTACTGTGCTCATAAACGCATTGATTGAATTAATAAATGCAGATTTTATTTTCTTGCCTATATCATTAAATGGATTTACCAATGAATTTTGACTAACATCTTCACTAATACTTAATTCGACTGTAGAATACTCAATTTTTCTGTCGTAATTTTTAAGTATAGATTCATTTTGGCTAATCTCTGTATTGATTCTTGCCAGCTCATTTTCAATTTCGATAATCTCAGCAATTTTATCAGCCTGCTTATACAATTCAAGAAGACGATTTTTTTGGATTTCTAATTGCGCAATGATCCCTTCAATATCGTTATATTCATACGTCACGTTTGTAGCATATGATGATGAATATTGCACTTGCCCTATCTTTTCTATCTTTTCATTCAAAACCTTAAAATTATCTACCGGAACTCTGATAATAAAATGACTCGTATAATAATCAAGATTACCATTAGAAGATATATTTTTGTCTTCATTTTGAATAAATGCATTATTCGTTTCAATAAGGTTTAAAATATTTTCTCTCGCCAGATCGTAATCATCCACTTCAATGACAATATTACTATTATAAATAATTTTATCTGATGATAGCTCTAATTCAGATATCATCATATCATTTTGGTTATCCCTTATCTCATCGTCACTGTCATTTTGTTCTTCTTCTGTTGCAATGCTGCTTCCATCTTTTTGCAAATTAGAGCCTGAATAATTTGAGACTGTTGAATTACTTGAATCCAAAACGCTTCGTGTACTACTCATTGGAATCAACCCTGTAGTAAAAGCAGCATATAAAGCGATTCCAAGAAAAAAAACGGCTGCATATGAAATTACTTTTTTTATTATATTTTTATTGAAAAACAGTTTTTTCTTTTTCATTTTATTTTCCTCCGGATATAAATTTCTTTTTTCAAGTAACTCTTCTAAATTAATGTTAATGGCCGGAAAGCTCTGTGCAGAATCCTTTAATTCGCTTATTATGTCAATCAACTCATCATATTCTTTTTTACATACAGCACAATTATTTATATGAAGAAGTAACGCTTGAGCTTCACTGCTGCTTAGCTGATTATCAATAAGTGCATATATTTTATTTTTTACATCACTGCATTTCAAAGCTCTACCCTCTTTTCCAAATAATTGCTTTTTATAATGATTTCTTTGAATTTATCACGTGCTCGGTATAGTTGAACCCCGACATTTGATTCATTAATACAAAGAATATCGGCTATCTCACAATAAGAGTACCCTAACATATCTTTTAAAATGATAATTTTTCTTTCGTCACTGTTTAAATACAGTAAAAATTGTGTAATGTCTTGTTTCATTTCAATTTCATAATGCCGGTTAATCTCATCTGCGACTTCCATTTGCAATTCAAATTGCAACTTGTTTTTTTTAAAATAATCTTTTGCGCAATTTGTTGCAATACAAAATAACCAGGATTTAATTTTTTTTTCATCTTTTAGGGAATCGATATTTAGATATGCTTTAATCAAGCATTCTTGTAATAAATCTTGTGATAAGACCACATCCCCTGTATATGCACAAATAAATTTATACAAGTTATTGATATTTGGTTCTATTAATTTGTTAAACTTTTTTTTAGCATTCGTTGAAATATTTTTATCATTTAACAATTTCATTGGATCCTCTTATATATAAGACCTTTTTTTATTTCGTTTTATTACATAATTTAAAAAAATTATGATAAAAGTCAAAAGTTTAACACTTTTGACTTTTAATTTATTTTGAAATCTCTTTTTTTGTAAAGTATCATCCCTGCAATGAAAAAAATTATGATCGCTGATATTAATAAAATTGCTTTTAATTCATTAAAATGATATAAAAAGTGACCTGGATCAATATATTTATAAAATGATAGATATTCTAATTCGCTTGAAAACCCAATGATATAAGTTATCAAAAAAAGTATTCCTCCTATAATAACAGAGCTGGTTGAAATTTTAAATAATAAGGATATAAATAGCCCTAAAGTTAAATAAGCCACTGCGGTCAAATAGGTATAGAAAACTATAAGCAATATTTTTCTATTCAATAGTAAAGTTGCGATCGAACTTGGCTGCAATAATGCAATTAAACAAAATAATACTACCCATATAACAACTATAAACATAGTAGATAATAACAGCGCCGAAATAAATTTTGAAAAATATATTTTTGCTCTGCTTATAGGCATTGAATATAAATATTGGATTGTATTGCTTGTCTCTTCTTTTCTGAGAATATCTGCCCCTAACAATGTACAAAAAATACATTGGATCAAAAAAATATATTGATAAAAATAAATAAAATAAGTATCAAATTGAATATTATCAGATGATATACTAGTAAAGCCTAAGATTTTTGTTATATTAATTATTTTAAAAAATATTGGTCGCTCTATTTGCCCACTTATCATTGCTTGATGGAGCAACATAAATAATATAATTAAGAATATGCAACTTGCCAGCCATATAATAAAACTTTTTTTTCTTTGTTTAAATTCTAAATTAACAATATTCATATTAGTCCTCATTACTATACAAAGCAATCTCACCTAAATTAGAATCAGTAATAGATAAATCTTTTACGTTGTAATCATTCAATACGGATAATAATTGTCCCACATCTCCGCTATAATCAAAAAAGATATATCCATCTTTAATTTTGAGACTATCTCCGGCAATCCCTTTTAAGATACCGAGCGGTATGTCTTTGCATGAAAGCGTTACTTTTTTTATATGATTTGATGATATCATTTCTTTTTTATTTTCTATAATATCAATAATTTCCCCATTTTCAATTTTTGCAACCCGGTTGCATAAATGCCTCATTCCTTTTTCATTTTGACTTGTCCAAAATATAGACATCCCATCTCTATTCTTTGTTTCTATTAACTCTAATAAAATTTTTGCTGTATCTTCATCTAGCTCATAAAATGGTTCTTCCATAATAATCAACTGCGGATTTGTCATAAATGCCAATATAATAGATATTTTTTTCATGTCTAATTTTGTTAGCATTGATACTTGTTTATGTAAATTGATATTAAATAAATCAGATAATTTATATATAATGTCATTATTTTTTAATTTATAAAATGATATTGCATTTTTAAAAATATCCAGTGGAGTCATTATTGCATAATAATATGCATGTGATGGTATATAATTGATATATCTTTTAAATTTTGCACTTTTTTTTGTGCTGTCCATTCCTAATATCTGTGCACTTCCTGCACTTGGAAAAATAAAATTCAGTAATATGTTAACAATAGTAGACTTACCAGCACCACTTGGACCGGCTAATCCAAAAATCTCTCCTTTAGAGACAGTTAAATTTATATCTTTTATACCAATGTTTTTGTTATAATATTTTGTTAAATTTTCAGTCTCTATTATAAACATATCCATCCTCCACAAAAAAATATTATTTTATATAATTATAACATACTGAAAAATAAAAAATTTTATTAGACTTAAATATATATTAAAAATAGTATATTATTCTGAACAGCGATATTTTTTTTTACAATATGGTTATTGATTCCCATTTAAATTAATATACTTATTAATTTAATCGATAAATATATAAATTCTTTGATGATTCATCTATATCCAAAAGATAGCATATGCTATTTATTTTATACGTATCTATTAATTTAAAATCTGCACTGTCATACAACTCTATTATTCCTTTTAATAAGTCAGGGATAAATAAATAATTTTTTTATTTGATAATTTAACACTGTAAGGATATCTATCTAATTCTTTTTTTTACCAGCACCCTTCCTGCAGGGTCCAATTTATAAAGACATGTATTATTTAAATGTTTATAACAAAATAAATAAAAATAGCTGTTTCCACAATTACATTGCCTTTGTAATAACAATGAAGGTGTTGAAAAAATATATTCATATTTTCCTTGAAAAGTATTTATAATATATATCTTTTTATTGGACACACTCAAAAATATAAATATATTTCTTGTGGATCAGAGGAGATTTTTAAAACCATAATTAAATTAAAAGTCCAGGCTTATGAAATACGAATTATCTGTTTCAGAAGAAATTGCATAAAGTATATTTTCTTTTTTATACTTCGAGGTTCTTAAATCCAATATCCTAATATAGTTCGGTTCGGAATATAGCAGCATACAAAAACCCATAGCTATCGATTCCTTTTGAAATATGATATATGTATATTACATATTTTATAATATGAGGTTACAATTATTAAAGTGAAAATTTAAGTAACATAATAAATCATATAAATAAAAAATCCCGAACCTTTTTAATATTCGGGATAAAAGAATCTTTTAAATATAAATTCTATTATGGCTCATTAAATAGCGATGATTAAACAATATAATTATAGATTAATAGCGATACCATAAAAACAACTGCTGAGATTTTCGTAAGCAATTCTAACTTTGCTTCAAAACCTCTTGCTTTCTTTTTTCCAAACAATGTTTCAGCCCCTCCACCAATTTCACCTAATCCTGCGCTCTTTCCCGGCTGCAACAAAATACTTGCAATTAATAGTATGCTTGTTATTATTACAATTACTATTAAAACATTTTCCACTCCGTGACCCCCTTATTATAACTGATTTAATATTATATCAAAATTAAATTACAAATACAATATAAATATTTATTTTAAAAAAATTATATGATTATTTTAAATTTATTCCAATGCATCCACCAATTAGCCCCGTTACTATGTACAAAGGCAATTTTTTTAATAATATAATAATATCACAAGGTGAGGAAATAACATATGTTAATCCGTTAATAATTAAAAACATACATAATGACGCTATTATTCCCATTAACCAACCTTTACTCAGATTATTTTTAGAACATATAATTGCACTAATTAGCACTCCAATGATTGTTATAATATAGAAACAAATATCAATAACATTTTGATTGATATCAATAAAATACAAAATAACTGATAAAATAACCAAGAAAAACAAGATAAAAATAATACCGAAAATTAATCCTTTAATTAATTTCATAAAAACTTTTTTCTTACCGCCCATCTTACTCACCATCCTTACAATATACTTTATTAATAAAAATTTTATTTTATGCATATAAAAACAACATCATCTTCGATGATGTTGTTTATTTGAATTTTTCTTATATCCTTTAAATCAATCCTCTTCTTATATCATTTTTATGAAACTCTAAATGTTCTATTACAACTTCTTCGACTTTACTTTTATCTTTAGACTCTATAACTTCAATAGTTTTTTTAAAAATTTGATACAATTGCTGATTATCTACACTAGCTTCCACACGCATACCAGAATACATCCAACATCTATACAATCTATATTGCAAGTCTTCTATGTAAATATTAATAAATTCATTATCCGCTATTTTCCAAATCATATGATGCATTCTATCGTCAATATCCATAATGATTTTGGCATCATCCAGATCAGAATTTTTCATTTCATCTAACAGTTCTTTTAAATTATCAATATCTTTTTTTTTGACTTTATCAATGGCAAGTTTTATATTCATTATTTCCAATGCTTCTTTAGCATCAAATAAATCTCTTAATTGATTAATATCAAAAACAGCCACTTGCATACCTATCTTAGGTAACGAATAAATCCATTTTTCTTGTTGTAGTCTTCTTAAAGCCTCTCTTACAGGGGTACGGCTCATACCAAATTCATTTGCTAACATACTTTCATTTAATACTTCCCCTGGTAAATATTGAACATGAATGATCCTATGTTTTAACACATTGTAGATTTCGTCAACTTTTCCTAACTTAACCATAAAATTCTCCATTTATTATGTACTTACTTATTTAGTTTGGAGACTTAATTATACAACTATTATTTTAACAATTCAATATTAGTGTACTAAATAATTAAAAATATTTATGTTTTATTCTTTTTTAAACGTTTAACTTCCTCTATTAATATATTTTTTTTATTTTCAACTTTTTCTTCTATTACTAAATTCAATAAATATTCCAAGATATTTCCAACTTCTTTTCCTTGTTTGTATCCCAGAAGTATAATATCCTTTCCATTAATATTTAAATCTTTTAGTTGAAAACATAAATTTTGATTTAAAATAATATTCGTTTGTTTAAAAATTTTATCATAAGTTTCCAGCCGCTTTTCTAAATAAAGAGGATTTTGCGCTTTAGCATCAGCCTTTTTTACTTCCAATAATCTAAAAAAAGTTTGTATACCTAATTTTTTCAGCCATCGTTTTATTTGAATTCTATCGGGAGATATCTTTGTATCATGGTAAAAAATTAATTTATAAACATTATAGATTGTATCATTATCATACTTTAGTCGCTCTAAGATTTGCTTTGCTATTTCTGCGCTTTTTACTGCATGATTATAAAAATAACCGGATGAAGCAGTATTATTTTTATAGCAAATTGCTTTGCTTAAATCATGCAAGAGCATCGTTAGTCGAACAATAAGATCATCATTTGAGAATGCAATACTCTTTACTGTATGTTCCCAGACATCGTAAATGTGATAAGGATTGTTTTGATTATAGCCTATTGCAGGTTCTATTTCCGGAATAACCACAGCCAGCACCAAAGAATACTGCAGTAAAATTTCTTCTACTCCTTTACAAAGCAATAATTTATTTAGTTCTTCTCTTATTCGTTGGGGATGTAGATTGCGCAATAATTCTTTTTTACCGATTATAGCATAATGTGTATTGATCTCAATTGTGAAATTATATGTTGCTGCAAATCGTAATGCTCGAAGAATACGCAATGCGTCTTCTTCAAAACGTTTTAAGCATTTTCCCACACATCGAATGATCTTATCATATACATCATTTTCACCTTCAAAATAATCAATGAAACCATCCCTGTCGTTATAAGCCATTGCATTAATTGTAAAATCTCTACGGCTTAAATCTTCCTTTAATGACTTGATAAATACAACTCTATCTGGATGGCGATTATCACTATATATTCCATCTGTTCGATAAGTTGTTACATCATATGTTTTATCATTGAGCACTACCGATACTGTGCCATATTTTATGCCCGTATGAATGGTTTTCAACTCCGTAAAACAATCAAGAATTCTATTTGGATCAGCATCTGTGCATATATCCCAATCTTTTGGCGTAAAACAAAGAATACTGTCACGAATACATCCACCTACTGCGAAAGCTTCATATCCATGATTGTTTAATCTATTAATAATAAATTTTACATCCATCGGTAAAGTGATTTTCATTGATATCACACTTCTAAGCAAAGCCCTGAGCTATTTTCGTATATAACCGCCATGTAATCTTCTCACATCGCTAAGAATAATGACTGCTTCAGGTACTTTTACTTTAATTTTTTTAACAGTTTCTTCTGATTTTTTCCTAGGTATATGGAGGATTAAGATTTTTTTATCATTATTAAAACCATGTCCATCCAGCACAGTAAGACCAAAACCTTCTTCTCTAAGATATTTGGCTAAGTCTTCTCCTGTATCCATTGGAACAATAATTTGTATACTGGAAAGACCAATCGCTAATTTTTCTTCTATAGCCAGCCCTACAAAATTACCGATAGCATAAGCTAAAGCATATAAAAAACATTTAAAATAGTTTTCACTTAAATTTGTAATGATAGAACTAACAATAAATATCCATATCAGTACAACAAAAAAGCCTAAAATCGCACCTTTAAGCTTTTCACATCTGTTAATCATTACAATTCGTATGGTATCCAAAGAAACCTCTGCGATTTTCCCGACAAAAATAATAATATATACTATAATATCATTACCGGCTAAAAACTCTGCCATAAATTCACTCCCCATATTTAAATAAAAATATTCAAATTACAGCTTGCTTTAATAGTACAGCATTAAAATTTTATGTCATAAATTTTTCATATTCAGCTATTACCTTATCAGGTTCACCTTGAAGCATCACTCTGCCGTCATGCATCCATAGAATTTCATTACATAAGCTTTTTAAAGTACCCATACTGTGCGATACAATTATAACGGTTCTGTTATCATCGCTTATTAATTCTTTCATTCGGTTATAACTCTTATTTTTAAATTTAACATCTCCTACACTTAAAACTTCATCTATTAAAATAATATCTGTCTCTAATGTCGATGTTATCGAAAAAGCCAATTTTGAATACATCCCGCTGGAATACGATTGTACAGGTTTTTCTATAAAATTGCCCAATTCTGAAAATTCTATTATATCGTCAACTTTTTTGTCAATTTCACTTTTTGAAAAACCTAACAACATAGCTGCAAGATAAATATTTTCACGCCCTGATAGTTTAGGCAAGAACCCTACGCCTATAGACAGCAAAGATACTGAATTACCATGTATATCGATGTTTCCCTTATCCGGTGAAAAAATACCAGCTATTGCTCTGAGAAGCGTAGATTTTCCGCTTCCATTTTTACCTACAATGCCAAGAATCTTACCTTTTTCAACTTCAAATGATACATCTTTAATCGCTTCTGAAATATCTACTCTTGAATCCTTTTGTCTACTGAAAATTACTTTTCTTAATTTTATTTTTTTTAATCCTCTATATTTAATGTTTAGTTTTTTTACTGTGATTGCTACCTTTTCCATTATATCACCTTTGCATAACTATTTTCATATTTATAAATTGTACGAATACCAATATACGATAATACTAAACCAATAGCCAGCCAAATAAAATATATACCAAAATTAATTGACTGTCCAAAAAGCAATACATTTCTAAATTCATCTATTATATATGCAATCGGATTTAATTTAAGCATAATATCACTATATGGAGCAGGCACTCTCGTATTAATTGAAAAAAATACTCCTGACATATAGAAAACTAATCTTAACAATACATCAATAACATTTGATAAATCCTCTACAAAAATACCAAAATGCATCAAAATAGAACCGAAACCAAAAGTTACTATAAATAGTAGTATTAAAAGTGGGAAAATATATAAAATATTAAAAGTCAGTGTTATCTTGTATACTATTAGCATAACGAATATTAATCCAAATGATATACTCATTTTAAAAAAATTAATAAAAAGCTTTACCACAATAAGAATATATTTCGGCATATATATCTTGGATACTATTCCTTTATTTGATTTTACTAACTTGACACTTGATTTGACAACTTTATTAAATACACCCCAGACTGTAAGCCCGATAAATACAAAGAGTGGAAAATACGGTTCTTGTGTATGAAATATGACTTTTACCATAAGTGTATAAACCATCATTAATAACAAAGGATCTAATATCCACCAAAACCAATTTAAATACGAATTAGCTACTTCAGTCCTTAGTTCTGCACCTGCAGAATAGATCATATAACCAGAATATCTCTTAATATCTTTAAAAATTCTTTTCATTTATTATAGTCTCCACAAATATACATGGTAAATTATTTAATAATAGGTGACGGAGAAGAATTATATACTCTTGAAAATGGTGGCACACTTGAAGTCAGCCATACATTCCCGCCTATGATACTATCGTGTCCAATAATAGTATCTCCCCCAAGTATTGTAGCTCCGGAGTATATAACGACATTATCTTCAATGTCAGGATGCCTTTTGATTCCCTTTACCAAACTGCCATTTGCATCTACTTCAAAACTCTTGGCCCCAAGGGTTACTCCTTGGTATAATTTTACATTATTGCCTATTACACATGTCTCACCGATCACAACGCCTGTTCCATGATCAATAAAGAAATGACTGCCGATATTTGCACCGGGATGTATGTCAATCCCTGTGTTTTTATGTGCGTATTCTGTCATAATACGAGGTATAATCGGTATGTCTTTAATAAACATTTCATGTGCTAACCTGTAGGTTGCCACAGCTTGAATTGATGGATAACTGAGCAAAATTTCTTCTATATACCGCGCTGCCGGATCTCCTGCATATGCAGCTTGTATATCCGTTGTGAGCATCTGCCTTATTTTCGGCAATGCAGCAATAAATTCTGTCGCTATATTTTCAGCTTTCACAAAACATTCTGTATTTTTACATGTATTTTTTTTATCTAATTTACATTGATTGATCAAAACTGTCTTTAATATGTCATGTAATTTTACGGTAGCATTGATAATATTTCGATTAATTGTTTCTAAGATATAAATTTCTTGCGTAATCTCTAATTCATACGCTGTTGGAAACATAGCAGCCATTAAATCATTTATCAGTTCAATAATCTTTTTTTTCATTCCAAACCCGCTAATATTTTCAGTGTGTAATTGATGATTATTAATCTGCATTAATTCTTCAGCAATATTTCGCGAATTTTCTTTTAAAAAATTATTTAATTTCATTTAAATCATTTCTCCATTTTTAAAATAAATCTATATCATTTTATGTTATAATATTTCGAAAGTCAACTTGACAATGCAGCAGATTACACTATACAGCAAATTAATAATAAAGTAAACTTTTTTATACTAATTATAACGATCATTTTGGAGAGCTTAAATGAAAAAAATAAAAAAACTTAAAGATTTACTTCTTAAAATTGCAATAATTATTATTGTGATATCTCTCTTATTGGTATATATTATACCAATTTTATAAGCCAACAGCCCTATAAAAATATTAAAGAGACGTTTTTACGCCTCTTTAATTACTAATAAGCTTTTACTTTTGTCCAGATATCTGCATAATTTTGAATAAATTCTCCAACATCTTTAAATGTATCGCATCTGTCTAATATCTCGTTCGTTGGATTATAAGCAATATTATTATTTTCCGATTGCTCAAGCGCTTGATTTAGCGTATTTTTATTTGTTGTTGTGTAACCGACCTCTACAGTATTTTTAAGTGCTATATCATCCCTGCATAAATAATTTATAAATTCCTCGGCCAGTTCTTTGTTTTTACATGTCGCTGGGATAGCTACATTATCGAACCATTTATTGCTTCCTTCTCTTGGCACTGCATAGTTTAGTTTATCATTCTCACTCATGCAGTATACTGCATCTCCCGAATACACAACTGCCAAATCTGCTTCGTCACCAATCATCATATCAATTACTTGATCATTTACATATGCCAAAACCAGAGGTTTTTGCTCTACTAATAAATCATATGCCTCATCAAGTTCTTTTTGATTTGTGCTGTTGATTGAATATCCTTCTAATAAGAGGGCAATGGCAATGCTGTCACGTTGACTGTCATACATTAATATTTTTTTTTCATATTGTTCATCCCAAAGTATATTCCAGCTATCTACAGGTTCCTCTATATTCTCAGTATTATATAATATCCCCAGAGTCCCCCAAAAATATGGTATAGAATATATGTTATTTGGATCAAAATCCAAATTTAAGAGCCTTGGGTCTATGTTTTCTATATTTGGAATATTATCATAATCAAGCGGCAGCAGCAAATCTTCTTTCATCATCTTTTCGATCATATAATCAGATGGAAAAATAACATCATATGAAGAGTTACCTCCTTTTATTTTGTAATACATTTCTTCATTAGATGCATAATTTTCATAAACTACCTTACAATTATACTCTTCTTCAAAGTCTGCCAATATTGATGTATCCATGTAGGTCCCCCAGTTATAAACATAAAGTGTTGAGCTGGATGTGTTGTTACTACAAGAAGCACACGCCAAGATCATCATTATAATTGCGCCAATAAATAATACAGCTTTTTTCATATTCTTTCTCCTGATATTTTTCCTTTTATTTTAGTTTTTTTATTGCTTCTTTTATTAATTATAAACAATAAACATGTAACTACAACAATCATTATTGTTGAAAGCGCATTAATTTCAGGGCTGATACCTCTCTTCGCCATCGAATATACATAGATTGATAAATTAGATACTCCACTTCCTGTTGTAAAAAAACTGATTACAAAATCATCAATTGAAAGTGTAAAAGCAAAAAGCATGCCTGTTATAATCCCCGGTTTTATCTGAGGCAAAATTACTTTTCTTATTGTATGCCGCGGTTTTGAGCCAAGATCCATTGCTGCTTCAATCAGATAAATATCCATTTGCCTTAATTTTGGTAATATCGATAAAATAACATAAGGGATACAAAAAGTGATATGCGCAATTAAGATTGTAATAAATCCCTGACGAATACTGAAGGCAGCAAATAAAATCATCATAGAAACGCCTGTTACGATGTCCGGATTAATAACGGGCAGATAATTGATATTTAGCAATAGTTTTTGCGCTTTAGAATTATAAAGATATATCCCTATCGAAGAAATAATACCTGCAATCGTTGAAATGACCGTCGCCAAAACAGCTATTATAATTGTATAATATAAGGCCGATTGAATTTGCGAATTCGTAATTAACCGCCTATACCAATCCAATGTAAAGCCATCCCAGGCACCTCGTGACTTTGATACATTGAATGAATAGATCATCAATACAATAATAGGTGCATATAAAAACAAAAGCATTGAATATATATAAATATTTCTGATTATTCTTTTCATGCCATTATTTCCATATTCTTATTTTGAGTTTTATCAAATTTATTCATTATTTGCATGGTAATTAAAATAATCGTCATCATTATTAGTGAAGCTGCAGAACCAAAATTCCAATTTCCTGCCTGTAATAACTGTTGTTCTATCAAATTACCTATAAGCATATTTTGTCCACCGCCAAGAAGTGAAGGAATCACAAAAGTACTTACTGCCGGCATAAACACCATCGTAAAACCGGTAATAATACCCGGTATGCTTAACGGAAATGTAATTTTTAAAAAAGCTTGCGTATCATTCGCACCTAAATCAGCTGCCGCTTTTGTATAGTCTTTATCTATTTTTACCAAAATTGAATAAATAGGATAAATCATAAAAGGAAGAAAATTATAGACCATTCCAAGCAGCACCGCTCCTGAGTTATACAAGAGATTTAAATGCGGCAACGACAGCTTAGAAAGCAGTATGTTAATAAGACCATTATTACCAAGCAGCGTCATCCATGAATAAGTACGAAGCAAAAAATTCATCCACATTGGTAAAATAAACAGCAGCAATAAAATACTTCGTTTTTTTTCTGAATGAATACGGCTTATAATATGAGCCACAGGATAGCCCAGAAGAAAACAAATAAGTGTAGCTATAAATGCCAAATATAGAGAATTCAGCAATATTTTTAAATAAATCGGGGAAAAAAAGTCCTTAAAATTTTGCAAAGAAAAATTGCCTGCATTATCCGTAAATGAATAAATACCAAGCAATACTATGGGAAGACAAATAAAAATTAACATCCAAACCATATAAGGAAGCCCTGCAAAGCGCATATTTTTGTTCATAGCAGCTATCCAACCTTCATAATGTGAATATCATCAGGCCCAAAATCCAGCCCAACATTTGTTCCAAGCAAATGATGCTGCGTTGTATGAACCATAAAATTATATTTGTTGCAATTAATCATAATTTCGTAATGAACTCCTTTAAAAACAATACTTTCCACAATGCCGTTGATTGTATTTAGCTTTGGCTCTCCAAGTTTTATATCTTCCGGCCTTATTACAATCTTAACATTATTTTCGCTCGGATCAATTTTCTTATCTACGCAAATAAATTTTTTATCTAAAAATTTAACTTCATAATCTTTTTCCATGTATCCGTCGAGTATATTGCTTTCACCTATAAAATCAGCTACAAAAGAATTTATCGGTTCATTATAGATATCAATAGGTGTTCCAATTTGCTGAATCTGTCCGTGATTCATAACAATAATTTTATCAGATAACGTAAGCGCTTCTTCCTGATCATGTGTAACATAGATAAATGTTTTATTGATTTCTTTTTGTATTTTCTTCAGCTCAATTTGCATTTCTTTTCGCATTTTTAAGTCAAGCGCACTTAACGGCTCATCGAGTAATAAAACTTTTGGTTCGTTTGCAAGCGCTCTGGCAATCGCTACACGTTGCTGCTGTCCTCCGGACAGAGAGGTCACATTTCTTTTTTCATATCCTTTTAAATTAACAATTTCTAATAAATCAGTAACTTTTTCTTTAACTTTTTTTTGCTCGATTTTCTTTATCCGCAATGAAAATGCTATATTTTCAAATACATCCATATGGGGAAAAAGTGCATAATTTTGAAAGACTGTATTTAAAGGTCTCTTATATGCGGGAATATCATTTATAAGTTTATCAAACAAAAAAACTCCGCCGCTCGTAGGTCTTTCAAACCCAGCTATAATTCGAAGTATAGTTGTTTTTCCGCATCCTGAAGGCCCAAGAAGAGTTACAAATTCATTTTCATTAATGCTGAAATTTATATTTTTAATAACCACAATATCATTGAATTGTTTATATAAATCTCTAACCTCAACAATAATTTTTTTCATTAATCTTGCAGGACCTCATGTTTTTTAAAATATGTATTATTTAAAACTTAGTATAGTACTTTTACTATAAATATTCAATAAAAACTATCTATCAAAATTCGAAAATAAATCAATATAAATATTTTATATTCTTTAATTTATCTTTTTTTTATATTATAATAAAGCAGCAGAGGAGCTCTTTTTATGAATATTTTTGATATTACTAAAGAATTTTTATCTTCTCCGAAATACCCTGATTCTTATATTGCTGATTTAAAAACTGTCGCCTCAATTTCAAATGGCGATAGTTATAATTTAAGTATTCTCACTTCTAGTGTACATCACGGTACACATGCAGATGCTACACTTCATTTTTTTGAAGATGGCTGTGATATTGCATCCATGCCTCTTGAGCATTATATTGGAGATTGCTATGTAATTAAAGTGTGCGCAGGTATCCTTTCCGCAGATTATTTAATGGAAAAAATCCCTTCCGATGCAAAACGAATACTACTTAAAGGAGATGGAAAGGCAACACTTTCCGAAGACTGCGCAAAAGCGCTTGCGGCTACCGATGTCATAACAATCGGAACTGATTACTGGTCTGTTGCTACATTAGACAACGAATATGCTATTCATAGAGTTTTATTAAAAGAAAAAATAGCTATTATTGAAGCATTGGATTTAACAAATATATCTGAAGGAACATATTTTCTATCAGCTGCTCCATTAAAAATCGCAGGCAGTGATGGCGCTTATGTTCGTGCTGTACTTATTAAATTTTAATAGATATAAATATGCGTAATAATAACAAATTTTTAATTCATTTTAGCAGTAACGAGGCATTATTTAAATAAAATATAGCCAAGAGGATTACAAATAACACAGTTTGCATTATTGAGTCATCTAAAACGCCTTGGTCCACTAACCATGAATGAATTGTCCGAGATCACAGACTTAGAACATACTACTCTTATCAGAAATCTTAAGCTCTTAGAAAAGAAAAAATCAGTTCACATTCATATACCAAAAAGCGCAAAGGCTCATTTAATACAACTAACAAATAAAGGGCAAAACACATTAAATCTGGCTCTGCCTTATTGGCAGCAAGCACAAAGATCTATTAAAGAATTATTGACAAAAGAAGAATCTGAGTTGAAAAAATCCTTCAGAAACTCATAACAATTAATTTTATTTCGTCTATCTTTAAATATTTAATATATATAAGGAGAAAGAGTTATGGATAAAAATAAAAAATATGTTATTGACAAAAGAATAGAACGCACAATAGAAAGTCTTACAAAAAATAATATGTATGCTTGCTATGTCGACGTTAAAGAAGGTGTTATTCCCAAAGTGTTAGAATTCTTAAAGGATGGTGATAAAGTTTCTTGCGGCGGCTCTATGACGTTATTTGAAACGGGTATTATTGAATATCTGCGCAATGGCAAATACGATTATTTAGACAGATATGATCCTACTATTCCTGCCGAAAAAATGGATGATTTATTTAGGAAAACTTTTTTCTGTGATACATATTTTTCCTCTTCCAATGCAATTACTGAAAACGGCGAATTATTTAACATAGACGGCAGAGGCAACAGAGTAGCTCCAATGATTTATGGCCCTAAAAGCGTTATTATCATCGCAGGCTATAATAAAATTGTGACAGATGCACATACTGCATATGAAAGAGTAAAAAACATAGCAGCGCCCGCAAATGCTAAACGATTAGGATACGCAATACCATGTGGCAGCACAGGTACATGTATTGAATGTAACGCGCCTGCTAAGTTTTGTTCTCTGTTTACTTTGATTGGATATCAGCTTCCTATTAGAAAAGATAGAATAAAAGTAATTATTGTCGGCGAAGAATTGGGTTATTAATAAAGTATTTTAAGGGCTGATTTAAATCAGCCCCATCATTTATTTTGTTCTCTGAATTATGATACAATCTCCTCTTTTTTATTTTCATACAAAGCACTGTAGTCTGCCGGTCGTTTATCAACCATTAGAGTAATAAGCCAAACTACTATTGATAAAATTAATACTGCATAAATTGCTTGCCCACCAATAATTAATTGAGGCACAAATGTAATCTCCAGCGCAGCATATATAACACCAATGATCATAACACACGGTCCTGTGCTTTTGCGCGTTGCTTTTGGTACAAATAAAGACAGGATAATCATAATCGCCATTGGCGCAAGCATTGCCAGCAGCTTTATCAATGTCGATACTATTCCGCCCATTTTTAATGCTGCAAATGCAGCCAGTATAGTAGCTACGGCAATAATAATTCTTGAGACAACAACTTGAGAATGTTCAGACATTTGCGGTTTGAAATATCTGACAATGATTCCTTTCGTTATCATTGATGTCACCCCCATAATACATGCTGATGCAGTTGATACATCTGCCGCCCAAAGTCCTGCCAGAGTAAACCCTGCCAGCCATGGATTGAGCTGGCCTATAACTGCGGGCAGTGCCAGTTTCGCACTTTCTAATCCGGGAAAACTTCCGGCCGCAACCATTCCGAAGTAGGCCGCTATAAACCCTGCAGGAGCCATAATAACCGCCGCTACAATATATCCGGTTTTAACCGATTTGGAATCTCGTGAAGATACGACTGTTTGAAGCGCTGCTTGACCGGAGAATGCTTGCAGCAGCATCGTAAAAATCCAAGCCATGATTGCGCCCATCCCCATTCCTCTTGTAAAATGATTCCAAGGGGTTGCCGGGTCGGTAACCGGCAAGCGAGCTTGGATAGCTTCCATGCCTCCAAAATTGTTTATCACTGCAAAAAGTCCAATAACTAGCCCCAACAGTATCACAATAACATTTACAGTATTAGCAAGTGCAGATGCCCACATTCCACCTATCAGTGCTATAACACCAAATACAGCAGCTGAGACAAGTATTCCTGTTGTAAGTGTAAAGATATCCGGAAGCAAAGCTGTAAGGATTGAACCACCGGCTATGACTTGCAGCGCAAAAACACTAAAATTGACGATTACTTGTACAATAACCGTAATCAATCCCGATGCTTTCCCGCATGTTTTTTCTATAAATTCATTGATCGTATAAAATTTTGTCTTGCGCATTTTCCCAACAATAAGAATGCCGGATAAAAATGCCCCGATCCCCCATGCCAGGTCATACCATCCAGCAGAAAAACCGTGTACATAAGCATTTTCCGCAACACCTACCGTAGATACCCCTCCGACTGCCAGACCTGCAATCATCATAGCGACTAAAAACCAATTTAGATTTTGTCCCGCAAGCAAATAGTTAATAGATTCGCCTTTTGTAGTTTGTCTTTTTATAAGTTTAGTAGAATACCACGAAACAAAAAGCAATAATAACATATACACAATAACTATTATTAACGCAACATTCATTATATTAACCTCCGTTTTTATAGATTTATTTTTCTATTTGTTTTGATGTTATTAGACCGTTTCATATTGTTCATATAAAGCGAAGAAATCGTCAACAGTGGCATTTACAGGTAGCCTGTTATACTTTTTGGCCAAAGTGGTTAGATCCTGTGCGACAACAGCGTTAACCGGAATAACCCCTTCTTGCAAGCGCTTGACTGTAAAATTATGCTCAATTTCACCGGGCAGGAATATTTCTTCTACTCCCGGTTTTTTACGTGAATTCTTTATCTTTTGATAATATGTATCTACGTCTTTTTGATACTCTTCAAATGGTCTGAATTTGTTAATATCAATTGCCATCATGAAATATCCCAACCCTTTCCCGCTTCCCCCGGTAACGCCCCCCGTCATAATTGCAGTTAATACTTCAACTCCCACAGTCATGCAATAACCTTTCGGTCCGCCCAGCGGGGATAAAGTTCCTGTCACAACACCTTTAAAAGGATCACGATTTTCGAAAAAATCCAATGGATCGGTTGTATCATTGCCGTTCTCGTCCTGTATCCAGCCAATAGGGACTTGTTTGCCCGAACGAATTGCCATCTCGATTTTTCCTCCTGCCACCGTGCTGCAAGCCATATCATACATAATGCCCGGAGACTTTTTCCCAGAAGGAAACGACCAGCTATGCGGACCATTTCCTAAGAGTTGTTCACTTCCTCCAGTAGGTGCAATCAATTGAACAGATCCTGACGCCGAATATCCAATCAACCCTTCTTTCACTGCCATAAGCGAATAATATCCCGCAATACCAAAATGGTTGCCGTTTTTCGCTGCTGCTACGCCTATTCCTGTATTCTTCGCCATCTCAATGGCTTTTTCCATAACTAGAGGCGCAACTGTGATACCACATCCATAGTCACAATCAAATGCAGCTGTACTTGCCGTTTCATTTGTTATCCTTACATTGGGTTTAATATTAATCAAACCATCTCCAATATCACGCTCATACATTTTAAGCCTTGGAAGCCCATGAGAGCCCACTCCACGAATATCCGAGGCTATTAGTACATCAGCCCCTCTTGAGGAGGCCTGCTTGTCTAAGCCAAATGATACTAAAGTATCAGCTGCAATTTTTCTAGCAACATCTATACTGATAATTCGATCTTTACTCATTATCAATCTCCTTTCTTAAAACTTTAATTAAAGTACACTTAATTTAATTTGATTTGGCGATTAAAATTTAACATAATGAAATATTATTTTTTGACGAAAATTGTTATACATTATTCCTTAACTTTTTTATAACACTATTAATATACTAAGTAGGTAAAACGGTAAAAAAAAGATACATTTTAATTAAAAATGCATCTGAATTTGCTGAAATAAAAACACAAGAATATTAATTTTAAAAATTATATAAATGAGATCTATTCCATTTTTCAAAAATATTATTTAAAAAAGTATTTTAATTCATTTAATATACTTTATACTAATAGTATAAAGTATATTAAAAATCGGAGTATTTGATATGAATCAGCATTTTAGAAATTTGTTAGATAAATATCCTAATGAATCATCTCTGAAGTTAGTATATAAATACTTGTACCGAGAAATAATTTCACTCGATATGCGCCCTGGCATAAAATTAAATTTGGCAAAACTTGCAAATGAATTGAGTGTAAGCCGAACAACAGTCAGAGATGCGGTACTTATGCTCACAGAAGAACATTTAATTAATAAAACTCCGGATAATAAATTTTACATCAGTGAATTAAAAACTACAGAGATGAAAAACATATATGCCGCAAGGAAAATGATTGAATCAGGTGCAGCACAAATTTTGTGTGAACTTATTACAAAAGAACAAATCCAAATTTTTCATTCTATTCTGGATAATATGCATAAATCCATAAATGTGATCGATTATGACGAGTTTTCGAAATTGGATATGACTTTTCATAAAAATATTGTAACTTTTTGCGAAAATGAATTTGTTATTTTAATGTATGATCAAATTTTAGATCAAATTAACAGATATATCAATTACACCAGTTTTAATGACTATCCCAACAACAAATCCCCTTTTATGCCTATGATACTTCGTCAGCATTCAATGATTGTTCACTCTTTGGAACACGGTATGCCTGAAAATGCTGCGTACTTGATTCATAAACATTTCACAGATGCCGAGAAACTTCTTTTGCATCCTCAATATCATCTTCCATTCAAAGAATAGTTTTAAATAAAATCAAAAAGGGCTGAAACACAGCCCTTTTTTTGTATATATATTATTGTGCTTTTGCTTCAAGTTCTTCCGGTTTTTTATACAAAGCATCAATTGGTGCCGGTCGCTTGTCAAATACCGCACAAAGTATATAGGTAACCAAGCTGACCAAAAATACTGTATAAATCGGCTGTCCCAAGATCGCCGTCGACGTAACAAAAAATTGAGATAATAAGAAGAATACTACCCCTACAATAAATACAAGCCATGCACTCGATTTTTTTACTGTTTTCGGGAATAAAAACATTCCGGTCATAAGAATTGCGTATGGCGCAAACATTGTGAGCGCTGCCATAAGTGCACCAAGCACACTGGATACTTGCGTTGCAAGTATGTATGCCACAAGAGCGCATACAACAATTAATACACGTGATACTACAAGCTGTTTTTTATCATCCATATTTTTCGCGAAATACTTGACAATGATATCTTTTGTACCCATTGTACTGAGAGTAACCATAAGCCCTGTAGCGGTAGAAACATCTGCTGCCCAGAGTCCTGCAAGCAAGAATCCTGCAATTACCGGCGGAACTGCTGCTGTAACAACAGAAGGCAACGCCAAAGCCGAATTTTCAAGCCCCGGAAATTGGCTTGCCGCCATGATGCCAAACAGTGCTGAAATAAATCCTGCAGGCGCCATTAAAATAGCTGCAAAAATAACACCTTTACGCGCTTCTTTTGGACTTTTTGCCGCTACAACACTTTGCATTATCCCAGCATTTGGAACCCCTTGCAGTAACATTGTAACAAACCACGCAATGACTACTGCCGGGCCCATACCTGTAACAAGGTTATACCAATGTGACCCATCTCCGCTTACACCTGCAGGAAGAGCAGCATTGATAACACCCATCCCTCCAAAACCTTTGACTGCAGATACAACCCCTAAAATAATCCCTAAATAAATAATGATCATATTGATGATATTTGACAGGCTGGCTGCCCAGAGCCCACCGACAACTGCAACAATAAGAAACATTGCCGCCGATACAATGAGTCCGATAGGCATTGTAAAATATTGAGGTAACAATGCGGTTAAAATAGCACCACCTGCAACAATTTGCAATGCTACGATAACCAGCAAAATGCAGAACTGAATAATAACTGACAATGTTCTAAATCCGTCACCAAATACACGCCCCCACATTTCATTGATTGTTTTAAATGTTGATTTTCTAATTTTTTGAGCTAAGAAAATCCCTGTAAATAATGCGCCGACAGCCCAAGCTACATCATACCAGCCGGCGGACATACCACCTGTATAAGATTTTTGGGCAATCCCTACGGTCGAAGAGCCCCCGACTGCGAGCCCTGCAATCATAACTCCGATTAAAACCCAATTAAGTTTTTGATCTGCAAACAAAAAACTGTTGGATCCACCTTTTTTTTGTAACCTTGTTGAATACCAAGATACAAATAATAAGGCAAACATATAAAGTATGACAATGATTAATGCGATAGACATTTTTATCCTCCGTTTTTATATATTTAACCTTTCGGTTATAAATTAACTGAATATGCCTTTTTAAATAGATCTTTTAATTGTGCATCTTTTGGTAATTGGTTATACTCAATCATTAAATTTAATAAATCTTGTGCAACCACCCCATTTAAGTCTATTCCTTCTTGCATTCTCTTTTGTGTATTTTCATGCTCGATTTCACCAGGCAGATATATTTCATAAACGCCTTCTTTTTTTGGTGAATTTTTAATCATATGATAATAATCATCTAAATCTGTTTTAAATTCATCTAATGGACGGATAATTTGTGGATCGATTGCTAACATAAAATATCCAAGCCCTGCTCCGCCACCAATAAGGTTCGGCCCTGTTTTTGCCCCTGAGAGAATAGATGAAATAAGCTCAATCATAACAATGATACAATATCCTTTCGGTCCCGCCATAGGTACAAGAGAACCCAGTATCTTTCCTGTATTTTTATCTTCAAATGTCATGGGATCCTGTGTATCATTGCCATCTGCATCTAAAATCCATCCAAACGGCACTTGCTCTCCCTTACGCATTGCCATTTGAATTTTCCCGCCGGCTACCATTGTAGATGCCATGTCCATCATCATTGAAGGTGTAGTATGTCCTTTCGGAAAAGCAATGCTGTTCGGGCTGTTCCCTAACATTTTTTCCTTTCCACCTGTTGGTGCCACAAGTAAAAGTGATGGTGCGCAAGCAAATCCAATCAAACCCTGTTCAGCAGCTTTTAACGCATAATGCCCGGCTACACCAAAATGATGCCCATTCATACCCGTGGCAATTCCAATCCCTGATCTTTTTGCAAGTTCAATTGCTTTGTCCATTACAATATCGGCAGTTGCAATTCCGATCCCATAATCACAATCAAAATAAGCCGACACCGGTGTTTCCTTTATAACTTTAATATTGGGCTTTGCTTTTATTTCACCTTTTCTAATACATCTGTCGTAAAATGTAAGCCTTGCCACACCATGTGAATCTACACCTCTGGCATCTGCAACATTCAGCGTGTTGGCTGCGCGTTTTGCAAGATCGTCATCAATGCCAAAAGATGTGAGAATAGTATATGCTACATCGTATAGCTCTTCTACGCTTACATGCACACTATTTGTCATAATTATCCTCCATGTTATTTAACACGTACGTTATTTAAATTTTTGTCTAGACTGACAATATTATATCGATTACAAAATGACCTTTTCAAGCCTAAAATTCCTATGTAATTTTAACCTATCGTTCTTTACTATACAGTTTTATAATCGTATACATAAACTGGCAAAAAAAAGCAACGTTTTTAAAAAATTTTGTTGAATATTACTGAAAAAAAAATATACTAATTACTTTAATATATTGATATAATTATAGATAATATGTTGTAAATATGGGGTTATAAATGAATAAACGTTTTAAAGAATTAATTGAAAGAAACCCATCTGAATCTTCATTGAAATTAGTATATAAATATTTATATCACGAAATCATATCTCTCTCAATGCCACCGGGTGCTAAAATAAATCATACAAAAATAGCTAATGAGCTGAATGTAAGCAGAACCACGGTAAGAGATGCTGTATTAATGCTTTTAAATGCTAATTTAGTTGAACCACTTCCAAATCAAGGATTTCGTGTAAGCCCTCTTAAAGTAAAAGAAATGGGAGAGCTATATGCAACCAGAAAAATAATTGAATCCGGAGCCGCAAAAATACTATGCGAAAAAATATCCGCAAACCAAATTGAAAAATTACATTTATTAATTAAAGAAATGGAAATTTCTTTGACAGAAAAAGATTATGAAACTTTCGCACACTTAGACAGTGCTTTTCATAGATCAATTGTCGAATTTTGCGATATACCTTATCTTGTATCCATGTATCAGAGTATCGCCGATATCATTTCCAGGTATATTGCTTTTACAGCATATATTAATAATCCTACCAATTTCACTCCGCGAACTCCATTGATGCTGCGACAACACAGCATGATACTCACTTCACTGGAAATGGGAATGACGGAAAATGTTGCAAAGCTTATAGAAAAACATTTTGTAGATGCAGAAAAATCTCTTTTGCATCCGTATTTTCATCTTTCTTCTTAATGTTGCATAAAAAAGACTGTATCAAAAGATACAGTCTTTTTTATTATTTATAATTATCTGCTTTAATCTCAAAATAATCTCTGGGATGCTTACAAACCGGACATTCTTGTAATGCCTCTTGTCCTTGGTATTCATAGCCACAGTTACTACATTGCCACGTTTTTATTTCTTCTTTTTTAAATACCATATCTTTCTTAATATTATTATACAATTCAAGATAACGTTTTTCATGTTCTTTTTCAATTGCCGCAACTTTCTCAAATAACTTGGCAATATCTTCAAAGCCTTCTTCTTTGGCTTCTTTAGCAAACCCTGCATACATAGATACCCATTCATAATTTTCGCCTGCCGCCGCATCTTTTAGATTTTCAAGCGTTGAACCTATACCATCATGCAAAAGCTTGAACCAGATTTTTGCATGCTCTTTTTCATTATTGGCAGTTTCTTCAAATATTTTAGATATTTGCACATATCCATCTTTTTTTGCCTGAGATGCATAATAAGTATATTTATTTCTTGCCTGACTTTCCCCTGCGAAAGCTTCCAATAAGTTTTTTTCTGTTTTTGTTCCTTTTAATTTACTCATAAAATCTCCTCCAATTAATTATTATATATTTTTAAATTAACTTAAATACACTTTTAGGATAATTACAAACCGGACATTTATAATCATCAGGTAATTGCTCAAAAGGTATATCTCCGTCATAAATATAACCACATACAGTACATTGATATTTTTTTACATTATTTTCTGTACTTTTATTATAAGTTGGTGCATTTTTAGGTACTGTTCCTTTTTTTATTTTTTTATAATAATCATATGTAAGGGGCTGACCGTCTTTTATATCTATAGCTTCAACAATTTGGCCTATAAACAGTGTGTGACTGCCTATATCTATCATATTGATAACTTTCACGCTTAAGGCAGCTAATGCTTCCTTCAAATAAGGATTATAGGTTGCATCAATATTATAATCAAAATCTTCAAACTTATCTTTATTTGCACCTGTAGCAAATCCAAATCTTGCAATGACTTCCATGGACGTATTTTGATCTAGAATACTGACGCAAAACTGTTTTGCTTCTTTAACTAAATCATGAGAAAAATTATTTTTAGACAGTGCTGCTGTAATATGAATAGGCTCTGAGCTTACTTGTATCGCTGTGTTGATAATGCACATATTTTTTGCTTTATCAGATTGCACACCTAAAGCATACAGCCCATACGATAATTTTGACAAAGCTTCTCTCATAGTTTCAATCCGCCTTTCTTAATATTATTTATTTTTACAATCAGGACAAATACCCGTAAAAACAATATCATAATCAATATTGCTGTATCCTGTCAATTCTTCTACTTTTTTTGCCGCATCACTGATCCCCTCTATGCTCACATCACATACTTTATTACACTTTGTACAATATACATGATAATGATCCGTTGTTGTTTTATCAAAGCGATCCGGAGACGAAGCCATTGAGATTTTTTTTATCTGCCCCATATTATACAGCAAATTTAAATTTCTATAAACTGTTGCAAGACTTATGTTGCTATTATCTACTTTAATTATTTGATATAATTCGTCCGCCGTAGGATGGGTCGTTGAATTTCTTAACGCATTTAAAATAATGTCACGTTGTTTCGAATTTTTTAATTGTTTCATTTCATCACCTAAATAATAATCATTATCATTATTATAATATAGCTTTTACTAATATGCAATAAATTTATACATTATCTCCTCTTGATTTAAATTTTAATAATATCGGTACCCCTTTATATTCAAATGCTTCTCTCATGCGATTCAATAAATACTTTCTATACGATGTCTGAAGAAGCTCTACATCATTCACAAAAAAAGTAAAAGTAGGCGGGCATATATCAGTTTGCGTTCCATAATAAATTTTAAGCCTTCGGCCGCTCTTAGACGGTGGTTGATGCATTAAAATTGCATCATTAATCATACTGTTTAAAAGACCGGTAGATATTTTTCGTTTGTACTCATCTAAAACAAGCTGAACTTGCGGCATTATTTTATCTGTTCTTCTTTTATTTAACGCGCTTATAAATAAAATCGGTGCATAATCAATAAAATGAAATCTTCTTCTAATTTCATCTGATAATTTTTTCATCGTATTTGTTTCTTTTTCTACTGCATCCCATTTATTTACAATTATCATGACTGCTTTTGCCCTTGCTTCAATTAACCCTGCTATTTTTAAATCTTGTTCTCCGATACCCGTTGTGGCATCAAGCATCAATAAACATAAATCACTCTCTTCAATAGCTTTAATACTTCGAACTGTACTATAACGTTCTATATTCTCATATATTTTATTTTTTCGTCTCAGCCCTGCCGTATCTATAATCGTATAATTTTTACCTTCATAATCAAAATCCGTATCAATTGCATCTCTTGTTGTTCCGGGTATATTGGACACAATCACTCTTTCTTCCCCAAGCAGAGTATTGATCAGTGTACTTTTCCCTACATTTGGTCTTCCTGCCAATGCAATTCTGCACCTTTTTTCTTGGTCAATAGTATCTGTTTTTTCTTTAAACCGCGCAATAACTTCATCAAGCAAATCACCGATACCAAGCCCATGTTCTGCGGATATAGGAATAGGTTCTCCCAAATTTAATTGATAAAACTCATACATTAAATTTTGTTTTTCATATCCATCAAGTTTATTGACGGCTAATATGTAGGGTGTTGACGTTTTTCTGATTATCGTAGCTATTTCATGATCATTTGCAGTAACTCCGGCTTTGGCATCAACAACGAATATAATTACATCAGCCATGTCAATAGCTAGCTGCGCTTGGCACCTCATACTTATGAGCATTTCATCATTTGTATAGGGTTCGATTCCGCCTGTATCTATTACCGAAAATTCGTGACTTAGCCACTCCGCTTGCCCATAGATTCTATCTCTTGTGACTCCGGGCGTATTTTCTACAATTGATATTCTTTTTTGTACTATTTTATTAAATAATGTAGATTTCCCTACATTTGGTCTGCCTATGATGGCTACTATTGGCGTGCTCATAGCGTACTCCTATCATTTAAAATAATTCTAAGAAATTCTGCTCCGTCTTGCGGAACAATCCCAATATCTATATTCAATTCGTCTTCTATATCTTTAACGGTTAGATCATCTAATAAAATATCCGTTCCGTTTCTAAGCAATGCAGACGGCAGCAATAATTTCTCTCCTAATTCCTTACCCTTAAGAGCATTAACAATATCTTGCCCGGTCAAAAGGCCTGATGCAGTGATACTCTTTCCAAAAAAAACATTTTCAATTGCATATACATCTATTTTTATATTAAATTTATCGGTAATTACGTCACATAGTTGTGTAATAAACGAGGCAATACTGACTCCTGTAGCGATTGATATATGTATTTTTTCCGAATTGATTTGCTTAATTGTATTCAATTCATCATAAAATTCTTTTTTAAATGCAGCGATAAAGCCTACTCCATTTTGATACTGTAAAAAATCTTCATAAAAATCATAGTCCGGTATTTTTTCTTGAGCTTTAATATAGATTTCATCCGAGCAATATACCCAGCGTGTACCGTAAACATCAAGCATTTCTTCCTGAATTGCGTTTACTATTCTTATCGTCTCTTGGGCTTTTGATTTATCTACATTCTTTAATGGATAAAGACCATCTCTATATTTTGTAAGTCCGACATCCACAACACTGACGCTTGATATATTCGGATAAAACTCGGCTAAATCATGAAGCGTTTTTTTCAATTCTTCTCCATCGTTTATATCTGGGCAAAGAACAATTTGCATCTGCATTTCAATATTATTTTCTGCTAAATATTTAATTTTTTCTAAAATATTCCCTGCATTGTTATTGTTTAACATTTTTATCCTCAGAATCGGATTTGTTGTATGAACAGAAATATTCACCGGGCTCAGCCGCATTGCTATAATACGATCTAAATCATTTTGTATTAAGTTTGTTAAAGTAATATAATTACCAAATAAAAAACACATTCGATAATCATCATCTTTAAAATACAGCGACTCTCGCATATTCTTCGGAAGCTGATCGATAAAACAAAATATGCACTTGTTGTGACAACTCTTTGGTTTATCTATTGTTGCGTAGTCAAACTCAATACCCAGTGGTAAATGCGAGGTATTTTTTATTTTTATTATTTTTCGTTTACCGTTTTGTTTTTGTATCTGCATACTTAATCGATCATCTGAGGTTAAATACATATAATCAAGTATATCATTAATTGTTTGATTGTTTATACTTAAAAGATAATCTCCTTTTTGTATACCCTTTTTCTCCGCTATGGAATTTTTTGCTACATTGTGTATTTTATACATTCTTCTCCTCTTAATATTTTCTAATGCTTTACTATTATAACACAACCATTTTGTAAATCATGTATCATACCCTGTGTTACTTTAGAAATTAACAGCGAAACATTATCTCTTTCTTCTATTGATTTGCAAAAAAATGTCGCAACGCCGCTGTGCAATATTTTATTTTTATCTGTTGTTACAATTGCAACGATTTCATTTTTTTCCTGTTTCACTATTTATTTTTCCTCTTCTTTATACAATTTTTTATAAAAGACACTCGGTTTTCGTTTCGCGCTTTCCAAAATTGGCGTCCTGGCAATTGCATCAATTAAAAGATTGATATCATCATCCATACAAATAATTAAAATTGCAATATTTCCACTTTCAGGCTGCTTTCGTGCAATCGGAGTAAAATCAGGTTCATCAATATCTTTTCTTATCCCTAGTATAATTGCACAATTATGCAAGATCGCCTGGCGCTGTCCTAAATTTGCGAGTGTTATGGCAGCATCTTTATTTTTTGGTTTTAATAGAATACCGCGGGCATTTTTCAGCAAAATCTCTAATGATTTTTTATTGCCTACATTAATCAATACAACATCTTCTATAATAATTAAAGGTCCTCTGTTTTTTACTTTTCTAACAGTAATTTCAGCTATATCGCAAATTCTTCCTCCAAGCATATACCTATAAGTTGCAAAGCCCGCCGCTATTGTGATCGCAAGAGAAAAAAGTATAGCAAATGGACCGGACAGAAATATATGAATTATATAATAAAAGATACTAAAACAAAAGGCTGTCAACATAGCTACATAATTTCTGGATTCAAATTTTTTTGCAGTATCCTCTATATATGCCTGTCCCCGTTCCACTAGTTCAGTTTCTTCCAAACTTTGAAGACTTTCACGTTCTACACTTCTGATTTCTCTAAATTGTGTAGCTGCAAGCGCCAAAAAAGTCACAGCCGTGTATTCTTTTTCTATAAACGCCGGCGTGGCAACCGCACCTAATACGGCAGCAATAGCTGCCATAGCTATATGAGATATCAGCGAATGTGGAGAAGAAGGATATTGCCTATAATCCGACCTGATCATAAGCAATCTAAAAATCAAGCCAAGTAAAGAAGCCAGTATACTGATAAGAATATATTGATGCATGACTTACCTTTTTTATGTAGTTTTGCCGTTTGATTATAAAATATACAAATCAACTATATTATGAAAATTACTGATTATTAAAAAGAGCCTTAAAAGGCTCTTTTTAATAATTGAGGTTTTTATGCGGTTCAATTTTTCAGGAAACAGCAAAACTACCAACAATAGTCTGCTTAGTAAATTATATACGCAAAAATAAGATGCTTCAATTTTTATGCTTTTTATTTTATTATTACACATGTTTAATGATTATTTATACATATTTTATCTATTTTATTTAAAATGCACCTAATATCATTATAATATATGTTATAATAATTTAATATATTGAAATCAAAAATTATTAAGGATAAAGAATGAATAGAGATCAGTTAACAAAATATTTGGATGCAAATCCATTTGAACAATTAAATAAAATTGTATTTTCACTTTTGTTTGATGATATTACAACATTAAACATAGCACCGGGTACAAAATTAAATGTAGCCCAAATTGCAATTGATCTGAATATCAGCCGTACACCCGTTACCGAGGCTATAAAAATGCTGTATAATATCGGTTTTGTAGAAACGCTACCAAATAAAAGCGGATTTTATGTTGCTTCCATTAAACATCAAGAAATTGCAAAACTATATACCGCACGTGATATGATCGAAAGTACTGCCGCATATTTATGCGCAGCCCAACATCCTTGTCCAAATATTGAAGAGTTGGAAAAACTCGCATACGATTATCAGGAAGCATTCTTAACAAAAGATTATGAAATCATTAAAAATGTCGATATTCCTTTTCATCAATTAATAGTTGATTCTTGCGCGAATACTTATGTTCAGCAATGTTATGATTCCTTAAAAAAACAAATCCAGCGTTACCAATGGTACAGTGTGAAAATATCTCGTACGGATATTGAAAATCCCATACGTCAGGAATTGGTTCCCCAGCATATGGCTATTGTAAACTCTATCAAACTTTTTTTACCTGATACGGCTAAGCAAATGATGAGTAATCATATTACATCTTGTTTAAAATATACAATCATAAGATAAAAAAACAACCTTAAAAGGTTGTTTTTTTAATCTTTTTCAATAATCTTTACAATATCCATATTATACTTATTTCTAAACTTCCCCATTCTGTCCATTTTCCTTATAATCAGATAAGTTACTATCAAAAAAATACATCCGCCAATAAAAGACACGATGGGATTATTGGCCCCGAATGAATGAATTGTGATTAAATAAAACCCGATTACACAACCAATAAAAAACATAAGCAGCGGAATGATATATATAATTAGCGAAGCACTCATTAGCGTACCGAAACTAAGCTCCACTTCAACCCTATCCCCTGCTTTAGCACCAATAAAATTTGATGCTTGCGTAACAACTGTCTTTTCATCTGTTCCTATTTTACAAACTCCGCATTTTTTACATGCAGAATGACGTTGAATAATAATCGTTGCTTTATTGTCATAACTTTCTTTAACAATACCTGTTTCAATCATCATTGTTCTCTTCTTTAACTAATTGGATTCTCAATTCTTCCAACTGCTCATCTTCAGCATAGGATGGCGCTCCTGTCATGAGGCATCCATGATTTTGAGTTTTCGGAAAAGCAATGACATCTCTTATGTTTTCAGTATCTGTCAACAGCATACACAGCCTGTCCATGCCGTAAGCGATACCCCCATGAGGTGGCGTGCCATATTTAAATGCTTCCAGTAAAAATCCAAATTTATCCCATGCTTTTTCTTGTGAGAAACCAAGTTGTTCAAATACTTTTTCCTGAATACTTTGCTGATGTATTCGGATGCTTCCTCCTCCGAGCTCAACCCCATTTAATACAATATCATATGCTTTTGCCCGCATTTTATCAACTTCTTCCGTACCGAATAACATTACATCTTCATCCATTGGTGCTGCAAAAGGATGATGAACGGCATAATATCTTTTTTCTTCTTCATCATATTCAAACATCGGAAAATCTGTAATCCAAACAAATTCAAAGCCCTCTCTGGCAATCTCCATAACATCCGCCATATGAAGCCGCAGCTGACCCAGTGCTGTTGCCACGATATTATTTTTATCGGCTACAAACAACAGCAAATCTCCTTCATGCGCCTGCATAATATCAACAATTTCTTTAATCTCATCCTCTTTAAAAAATTTAACTATCGGAGAGATAATACCTTCATTTGTTACGCGCATCCAAGCAAGTCCTTTGGCTCCATACGTTACAGCAACCTCCGTGAGACGATCAAGATCTCTTCGATTCAACCTCTCCGATCCACCTTGGACATTAAGACCTCTCACGCTGCCACCTTTTTTAATAGCAGACGCAAAGACACCAAATCCGCATGATGCTGCAATTTTTGATAGATCTGTAATTTCCATTTCAAATCTTAAGTCAGGTTTATCTGAACCATAATGCAGCATTGCCTTTTCATAAGTCATACGTCGGATCGGAAGCTGCACTTTAATATCAAGCATTTCACTAAATATTTTTTGAATCAATAATTCATTGACAGCAATAATGTCATCTTGCGTTACAAAAGACATTTCCATATCAATCTGAGTAAATTCGGGTTGTCTGTCTTGTCTCAAATCTTCATCACGAAAGCACTTTGTAATTTGAAAATATTTATCAAATCCACTTACCATCAATAACTGTTTAAAAAGCTGCGGAGATTGAGGAAGAGAAAAAAACTTATTTGGCTGCACTCTGCTTGGCACTAAGAAATCTCTGGCCCCTTCTGGAGTCGGCTTATTTAAAAATGGCGTTTCAATTTCCAAAAAACTATTATCATACAAAAATTCGCGAACAATTCTATTGACTTTACTTCTTAAAATAAATTTTTGCTGCATCGCCGGTTTTCTTAAATCCAAATATCTATATTTAAGTCTTTTGTTTTCATTCGTTTTATCAAATTCATCTATATAAATAGGTGGTGTCTGTGATTCATTAATAATTGTAATTGTGCTTGCCGCGACTTCTATTGTCCCTGTTTTTAGTTTTAGATTTATATTTTCTTCGTCTCTTTTTACAACACTGCCACATACCCGGATCAAATATTCATTTTTAACTTTTGACACTAGTTCAATTAGTTCTTTATTCTCTTCTCCATTAATGGTTATCTGCATAATCCCGCTCACATCGCGTAATTCAATAAATACAATTTGTCCTAAGCTTCTTTTTTTATTCACCCATCCGCAAAGCATTATCTGTTCGTTTAAATTGCTTTCAGCAGGTTCTGCACATAAGTGTGTTCTATATATGTTTTTCATTCTCTACTGCTCCTACATAATAATTTATAAAAAAGTCTTTAAATCCATCAATATCAACATCTGTCTGTTCCCCCGTTTTCATATTCTTTAATTCGGCTCTCCCTGATACTAACTCATTTTCTCCAATAATCAGCACATAAGCAGCCTGTAATTTATCTGCAAATTTCATCTGGGCTTTTAGACTTCTCTGCAGATAATCTTTTTCTGCTTTCAAATTACAATCACGTAATTTCTTTACCAGATCACTCGCTTTTAAATCTGCTTGTTTCCCTATGGATGCAATATACAAATCAACAAACTGGTCATGAACGGGAAGGCTTGACTCTGATAATAAGAGCAATCTCTCAAGCCCAAGACCAAATCCAATACCGGGTGTTTTAGGCCCTCCTATAATTTCACTAAGTCCGTCATAGCGGCCACCGCCGCATATTGTGCTTTGAGCACCTAAATCATTAGATATAAACTCAAATGCAGTTTTTTCATAATAATCCAGTCCTCGAACTATTTTCGGATTTATTGTATATTCTACTTCCATCTGTTTTAAATACATTTGCACATCATCAAAATGCTCACTACATTCCGGACATAAATAATCCAACATATATGGAGCGTCTTTCAACGCTAGGCTACATTGCTCATTTTTACAGTCCAGCACTCTCATAGGATTATTTTCAAACCTATTTTTACAATCTTGACAGAGCATATCAAATTTAGAAGCAATGAATTCTTTTAATTTCTCATAATAGCTTTCCCTGCATTTGCTGCATCCGACAGAATTAATATATAATGTTACATTTTTTAATTTTAATATTTTAAAAAGACTATCTGCCAATGCCATCACTTCCGCATCAATACAAGCCGACTTTGAACCCATCGCCTCTATACCAAATTGATGAAATTGTCGGTATCTGCCTTTTTGAGGACGTTCTGCTCTAAAACACGGTGTTAAATAAAATAATTTTACAGGCTGAGGGAGTGTATAAAGTTTATTTTCAATATAAGCTCTAACAACACCTGCTGTTCCTTCCGGTTTTAAAGAAAAACTTTCCTTATCTCTATGCATGAATGTATACATTTCTTTTTGAACAATATCTGTTTCATCACCTACTCCACGTGCAAACAGCTCTGTTTTTTCAAATATAGGAGTCCTTATTTCTTCATAACCATATAATGCACAAAGCTTTCTTATAATCGTCTCTAAGCAAACCCATACGCTGCTTTCATTCGGCAGAATATCTTTAGTTCCTTTCGGTGCTGTAATTGCCATAATACCCTCCTTAATATATAAAAACAAAAACCCTGGCGATATTCGCCAGGGGCAGAATTATCCACGGTGCCACCCTGATTAGTTTTAATGAACCATCTTGATACTTTAACGCATAAATTACGTGAAAACCTACTCAATTCGACTTTCAAAGCTATCAGTGTTCTTCATGCACTTATTATCAAGGCATTTTCAGCTCATATGCCCTCTCTGAATGAAACAAATGCACTACTCTCTCATTCATCGCTCTATTAAAATTCTATTATTCAAATATTATAAAAAGTAAATATCTTTATGTCAATAATATTTACCTAAAAACTATATTTCCATGTCATACATATGCATTTTTTTACTTACCACATCATCAATATTATCTATATATAATTCAATATTTTTATATCCTGTTACTCTTTTGATATGATCATTTTTTCTGTTATATAATTTTCCGGATGCACCCGCACCCAATCCAACGATGCCAATGCGTTCCGAGATGATGAGCCTGTTATATATTCCCTCAAATCCGGGCCTGCAAAATCCAGTATTTTCAGCGTTGTTTACAGTGTATTTTTGCCTATATAAATAATAGGGAATATATTTATTTTTTTCAAGCAAACCATAAGCACTCTCGAATCCAAATGTACCTGTAAAATGGCTGTTTTTCTCATCGAAAAGCTCTGAATTTCGTTTATAAGAAAGGCAATGAAGCGTAATATTTTCCGGATTTAACTCAATAACTTTATTTAATGAAGATAGAAACATGCTGTCATTTTCGCCGCTGAGTCCATAAATTAAGTCTACATTTTTAATAAAATTATATTTTGTAGATATTTCATAAGCTTTATAAAAATCTTCAACACTTATATATCTGCCGATAGCATTGAGTGTAGTGTTGTGCATACTTTGAGCATTGATGCAGATTCTATCCGCCCCGCCACTTCTTATGGCATGTAATTTCTCGTCATTGATACAATCCGCCCTGCCTGCTTCAAACGTAAATTCCCTACAATGCTCTAAATTCACATTATCTTTTATCTCCTTTAAAAGATTATATATTTGACTGGAACTGAGTATGCTTGGTGTGCCTCCGCCAATATATATAGTCTTAATTCTAATATTGTTTAAAATAAAATAATTTGAAAGTATTCTGATCTCTTTTACTAATGCACCAACATACCTTTCTATAAAATCCATATCTTTTGTTGCTTTGGATACAAACGAACAATAATGACATTTAGAAGGACATATAGGAATATTGATATATAATGCTCTGTCATTGTCTTGAAGATCGCTCATGCATTCCCATTCTTTTTCTGCAATGCGCACACATAAGGATGCTTTTTTATTATTTACATATCTTACATTTGTATAATAATCTATAATTTCTTGATCTTCCGCATTGTTTTCTTTCATTTTTAATGCGATTTTCACAGGACGTACGCCTGTGAGGATACCCCAAGGAAGTGTTTTTTTATATATCTTACCGATAATCACATAAACTTTTTGTTCAATGCTAAGAATATCTACATGTCTTTGATTTAACAGTCTAATTTCACTGCGTATTTCATTATTTTGATTTTTAAAATTTAAAATTGCTCTGCCAGCTTGATATCTTATATATATACATAAATCTGCATTATTAATATTTTCCTTGTAAAACTGAGCAGAGATAAAAAACGCACTGAGAAGACTTTTTATTTCATATTCGTATTTATTTTCTGATAAAGCCAGTACAATATTCATTTTTTTATATTCTTACATAAGCATTATTTTTTTTCTCATATCCGATCGTTGTTCTTTTGCCATGACCAGGATATACGATTGTGTCATCAGGCAACTTATAAAGCTTTTCTAAAATAGAAGCTTGAATTTCTTTAAAACTTGCACGCGGAAAATCTGTCCTGCCGACAGTGCCATAAAAGAGTGTGTCTCCACTAAAAAGATGCCCCGGTGTATATAGACACATACCACCTTTTGTATGGCCGGGTGTATGGAGGACCGTAAAATGCAAGTTCCCTACATCAAATGTGTCTCCGTCTAACAGTGCTTTATCTTCATCACATTCTTCTTGCTTGAATCCAAACATCATAGCCCCGCTATAGAGAGAATTTTGCAAACACTTTTTATCTCTGTCTTGTATATACACTTTCGCACCTGTGTAATCTTTTAATTTTTTTACTGCCAAGATATGATCATTATGCCCATGTGTACATACGATCAATTTCACTTTATAGTCGCTACTATCTATCATTTGTTTTATTGATTCAAAGTCTCCGCCCGGATCGATTACCATGGCTTGCTTTGTTTCTTCACATCCTACTAAATAACAATTAGTCATAAAATTTGATACTACCACATTTTCAATATGCATATTTATTTTTCCTCTTACTTTTTATTACTGTCAATGATTATTGTTACTGGTCCATCATTGATTATTTCAACTTTCATATCGGCTCCGAAGATACCTTCTTGTGTTTTTATTCCTTGATCATTTACCAAACTAATAAAATCCTCATATAATTTTTTTGCCGTATCCGGCTGTTCTGCATTTGTAAATGATGGTCTGTTGCCCTTTTTACAATCTGCCAAAAGTGTGAATTGAGAAATAATTAGTATTTCTGCACCGATATCTTTTACAGATAAATTCATTTTTTTATTATTATCTTCAAAAATCCTAAGATCAGATATTTTTTTTGCTAAATATTTTGCATCACTTATACTGTCTCCTTGTCCAACACCCAGTAAAACATTCAGCCCTTTATCAATTTGCCCGACTACTGCATTATTTACCGTAACAGAAGAACGGCTCACTCTTTGTATGACTGCAATCATATTATCTCCCTAATTTAAATATTATAGTTTGGAATTGCTTGAATTCGATTATTTAGACTATAACCTTGTGACTTTAATTACATTTTTAAGTTTTTTAATTTTTGTTATCAGATCACTTAATTCTTTCCTGCTCTTCACTTCAACTACTATATCATAATAAGCTATATTATTATCTCCGCTCTTTGCGTTGAGTGCATGTACACTTATTTTTTCATCTGAAAATATTCTTGCAAGATCTCCGAGGATTCCTGAATTATCATTGCCTTCCACTAAAATCTTAGCAGAGAATGATGCCTCCGTATTTGATTGCCATTCAACATTAATTAACCGTTCATCATCTGTCATATTCAAAATATTGACACAATCAATTCTATGCACGGTAACACCTCTTCCACGCGTAATAAACCCTATAGCTTCATCTCCCGGTACAGGATTGCAGCATTTGGCCAGCCGAACCGCCATATTTGAATATCCGCCTATCTTAATCGCTTTTTCTATTGATGAATGGCTTTGCGTTGTCTTTTTAATAATTTCTTTTTCTTTTATCGGAAAATCTTCTTCAAAATCAACAATTATTTTCCGCAAAATCTGTCCCGCTTTTATGCCTCCATATCCTACTGCCGAATACATTTCAGACACATTGGGATAATTATACTTACTGATTGCATATTCCCAATATTTTGGATTATTAAATTTGTCCGAAGTGTATCCCATTCTTTTGATTTCGCGATCGATAATTTCTTTGCCACGTAATATATTTTCTTCTCTGTCAGCCTTTTTAAACCAATTTCGAATTTTATTTTTGGAATTGGAACTTTGTACAATTTTTAGCCAATCACGGCTCGGGCCTTTTGAATTCGGCGAAGTCAAAATTTCAACAATATCGCCATTTTTTAATTTATAAGATACAGGTACAATCTTATTGTTGATTTTTGCTCCTACACATTTATTGCCTATATCAGAGTGAATTCGATATGCGAAATCAAGAGGGCATGAACCTGCGGGTAGATTGATTACATCTCCCTGAGGAGTGAACACATATACTTCGTCAGCAAACAAATCGCCTTTTATCATTTCATAAAAAGCGCCCGAATCGTCCACTTCATTGTTCCACTCCATAACTTGTCTGAGCCATGCGAGTTTTTCATCGAATGAATTTTTTTCTACTTTTCCCCTATTGCTTCCTTCTTTATACTTCCAATGTGCAGCAATACCGTATTCTGCAACCTTATGCATCTCATATGTTCTTATTTGTACTTCAACCGGCCGCGTCATCGGCCCCATAACTGTTGTATGCAAAGATTGATACATATTTGGTTTTGGCATTGCAATATAGTCTTTGAATTTGCCCGGCAACGGTGTAAATGCCGTATGGACAACCCCTAATATTGCATAACAACTCTGTATATCATCAACTAAAATTCTAACCGCCAGCAAGTCATATATTTGCTCAAAATTACCTACTCTCTGCAATTTTTTATAGATACTGTAAAAATGTTTTGCTCTTCCTTCAATTTTAAAATCTATTTTTGTATCTTTTAATTTTACTTTGAGCATCTTGATAAATTGATTAATATATGTTTCTCTCTGTGTTCTGTTTTGTGTAACTTTATTTACAATATCATAATAAGCCTCTTCATTTAAATACCTAAAAGATATATCTTCAAGCTCCCATTTGATTTTGAAAATACCGAGTCTATGTGCAAGCGGTGCATACACATCAAGCGTTTCCTGAGCTTTTTCTTTGCGTTTTTTTTCAGGCATGTATTTAATTGTCCTCATGTTATGCAGTCTGTCTGCAAGCTTAATGAAAATAACGCGAATATCTTTAGCCATGGCTATAAGCATTTTTCTGAAATTTTCAGCCTGTTCTTCCTGCTTGGTTCTAAACTCCAGCTTGCTTATTTTTGTCAGTCCATCTACAATATCAGCTATTTCCTGTCCAAAATTTTGCTTTATATCCCCATAAGTATATCTTGTATCCTCAACGACATCATGCAAAAGCGCCGCTGAAATACATACCGCATCAAATTGTAAGTCTGCTAAAATGTATGCTAATGCAACCGGATGAATCAAATACTCTTCACCCGATTCTCTGAATTGACCCATATGGGCATTCTTCGCAAAATCATATGCTCGCCTTATAAGTTGTCTGTCTTGCTTGTTCAGATAAGCACTTACCTGATTCAGCAACTTATCAATCATTATTTCCCTCGATTAATATTGTTTAATTTGAAATATTATTTAATTTTATCATTATTTTGCTATTATTAATATCTTTTTTTTCTTTGCCGGCTATTTTCTCAACGAATAAATTATCAGTCTTTTCATTATATTTATATTTTACTAATTCCAATGAATCAAATATGTCAAGTGCCAATCTTACCAGTAAATAATTAACTTTATATTTATTCTGCCGTTGTAAATGATTGATAAAATTATTTAATTTATTTTCACATAAAGCCCTAATATCGCTCAGCCTGACATAAATATAGGCTAAGAATTCCCGATTTATTTGGATCTTCTTTTTATACATAATATCTTTTAAGAAAATACAATTATCACTATTTATATATAGATCTTCCTCATACGCATCAAAATAATTATGTTCAGCAACAAATATACGTGCACTATTTGGCACATCTAAAGGAGATATAAGAATATATTTTTTATCCTTCTCATAATTTTCGATTTTGTTATAGCATATTATGAATTCTTCTTCAATTCTTTTATATTTTAAATATCTCATTGCTCGTTTTTGTGCCTCGTAAAAATAATTAATAATAATATCTCCCGGCAGGCTGCTTGATATCGCTTGTTCAAGGGTGAGTTCACTGAGCTGAGATTGCGCAGGCAAATATTCTTTTTTATCATAGAATAAAGAAAATTGTTTATATGCGGCTTTTAAATATTCATCATAACGGTCATTGTAAAAAAATATATCTCTGATTTCATATTCAATCTTAGAAATATTGTTAAAAGTATTTATTTTAGGATATATCAGTAAATCAGCGACATCATTTTCTTTAATATTCTCAAAACTTTTTTCCTGGTTAAACGCAATACTTTTAATTGCATTATCTTGCTTAATGACTTTGCACGATACGTGGTTTTTTTCAACACCTCTTTTTACAATATTTTCTATTTTACAGTTATTTAATCGTATTAATGGTTTTGGATTTTTATATCCGAAAGGTGATAATAATTCTATTTCTGAAATAAATTTTTCTGTAAAAACACTGTCATGTGATTCTAAATCATAATACCTATAAACATGTAATAATTTTTGGATACCATTCTCCCGCGCATATATATTCAATTCTCGTTCTAATTGTTCAATATTTTCTTTTTTAATGCTAAACCCTGCCGCCGCACTGTGTCCGCCAAATCTCTCAAGCAAGTACGCAGAATTTTTAATTGCTTCAAATATGTTAAATCCCGGGATGCTTCTTGCTGAGCCTTTACATATATTTTCATCTTCAGATATTAAAATAAACGGTCTGTTATATTCTTCAACAAGTTTCCCCGCCGATATTCCTATAACTCCTTCATGCCAATTACTGTCTGAAAGCACCCATACCAGTTTACTTTGTAAATCATTTTTTAATACAATTTCATTTGCTTGCTTGAATATCTTTTTATCTTCATTTTGCCGAAAACTGTTAATTTCCGATAAAATCTTAACCTTATCCTTTACAAATTTTCTATCATTATTGCAAAATAGCTGTATCGTTTGATTTGCATCTGTCATTCTGCCTGCAGCATTGATACGGGGAGCTATTTTAAATCCTATATCTGCACAGCTGATTTCATTTGGTATGATATTGGCATCCAGCATCAACTCAATAAGCGCTGGGTTTTTTGTCTTTTTCATTTCATTTAACCCAAGAATTACAATGCTTCTGTTCTCACCTATCAATGGTACAATATCCGCTATCGTTCCAATCATAGCAAGTGTGATAAGCTCTCCTATATCATAAGATGCAAAGCCCTGTTTAATCATTGCCAAAGCTAATTTAAAAGCTACTGCAGCACCGCATAGATTTTTATAAGGATACTCTTCATCAGCTTTTTTAGGATTTAATACTGCCAAAGCATTAGGCACTGCTTCGTTGCATTCATGGTGGTCGGTAATGATCACATCGATATTGCACTTTCTTGCGTACTCTATTTCATCAATCGCAGCAATACCATTATCGACGGTAATAATCAATGAAACATTTTTTTCTTTTAACTCGTCAATTATATCAATATTTAACCCATAGCCTTCTTTAAACCTGTTTGGCAGATATGTATAAACATGCTCCGATATGCTGGAAAGCACTTTGTATAAAATACATGTTCCCATGATACCATCTGCATCATAATCACCATATATATAAATTATTTCATTATTTTTTAGTGCCTGACTTATTCTGTCTAATGTTTTCTTCATATCTGAAAATAAAAAAGGATCCAACAAATAGTTATAATCCGTATGTAAAAACTCTTTTACTTCAGCTAATGTCACGATCCCTTTATTTTCAAGAAACCGCGCTGTGTTTGATTCTATTTTAAGTTCTTTTACAATATCCTCTGCCAGTCTGACAGAGGATACTTTCTCTTCCCAAATTGTATATTTTTGCATAATCCAACCTTTGCTCAAATAAACAGTAAATTTTTTACAATCTATCTTCTTACCGGTTTTACTTTTTTATTTTTAACAGATTTTTCTTTAAATATATACCATAATGGACTTGCTATAAATATTGAAGAATATGCTCCTGATAAAAATCCTACAATTAACGGCAGCGCAAAATCTTTAATAGAAGCCACACCTAAAACATAGAGTGTCGTTATTGCTATTAAAGTAGTAATCGTCGTATTGATGCTCCTTCTCAGTGTCTGCGCTATACTGTCATTGACAAGTGCGGCATAATCGTATTTGCCATAACGTTTTCTGTTTTCTCTTATTCTGTCAAATACAACGATTGTGTCATTAATGGAGTAGCCAAGTATAGTGAGGACAGCTGCAATAAACGGTGTGTTGACCTGTATTTGTGAGATTGCGTAAACACTGATAACAATTAGTATATCATGTGCTAAACATATGATTGCAGCAATGCCGAATAAAAATTCGAATCTGAAGGTAACATATATTAAGATGCATATAACAACAGCCAGTATTGCCCATAACGACTGCTCTTTCATCTCATCGCCGATAGTAGCGCTGACTTTATCAATAGAAAGCAACGCCTCATCATCAAGATTATATTCGTCTTGAAACTGCGAGAACATTTCCTTTCTTTGATTCTCGGTTAAATCAATTTTTGTGCTGATCATAACCTGTGTTTTATCTTCTCCTGCGTATGTGATATCAGCACTTTTATCATACTGATCTGTTATTATTCTGATATCATCCGTATTAAATTCTTGTCCAAGCTCTATGGTTATAATCGTACCGCCTCTAAAGTCGATGCCAAAATTTAATCCTTTTGTAAAAATAAATATTAATCCGATTAATATGATACTGAGAGATATTATAAAATAAATTTTTGCATATTTGGTTACATTTACTTTCATTTCATTCACCCCTTAGCCCCATAATATTTTGGATTTGATAAAATATTTGTTGAATACATCACTTTCATTAATTTTCTTGTGATCACAATTGCCGTAAACATACTGACGACTATTCCTATCATCAGCGTTAGTGCGAATCCTTTTACTGTTCCTGAACCTAAGACAAATAAGACCAGCCCCGCAATCATAGTTGTTATATTTGAATCCATGATTGTTGTAATTGCACGCTGGAACCCTAATTTAATGGATAGCAATACGCTTTTACCTAACAATAACTCTTCTCTTATTCTTTCAAAAATAATAACATTGGCATCTACCGCCATGCCTATGGATAATATAATCCCCGCTATTCCCGGAAGCGTTAAGGTTACTTGAAGTGCCGAAAGTATAAGCAAAGTTATAATAATATAGCACAGCAAGCCTATACATGATATGAATCCGGGCACCTTATACATAATCATCATGAATATAAAAATAAGTAAAATACCTATTCCGGCAGCCATAATACTGCTGTTTAATGAATCCTGCCCGAGAGTAGGCCCGACTGTTCTTATTTCTATCGGAGTTAATTCAACAGGCAATGCACCCCCTTTAATCAGCATAGCAATATTACTTGCTTCTTCAAGGCTGCCCATTCCTTCAATAACAGCTTTTCCATCAGTAATTATAGCACTCACTGTCGGTGATGATATCGTTTTTCCATCTAAGCTGATATCAATTATTTGTCCATAATATTCTTCCGTTGCCGCCGCAAAAAGCTCTTTGCCTTCACTGCTGAATGTGAGACTGACCACGGGTTCTTGCATACCGCTGCTGCTTTGTTGGTATACCCCTTTCGCATCGGTTACATCATCCCCTGTTAAAATAACATCTCCATCAGGTGATAAAAACTCTAATTGTGCTGTTTTGCCTATAATATCCAGCGCTTCTTCTTGATCGGCAATATCCGGTATGGATATACGTATTCTGCTTGAGCCTTGCTTTGTAATGGTAGGTTCTTTTACTCCTAGAGAATCTATTCTTTCACGTATCGTTGCAATTGCTCTGTCGATCGCATCACTATCAGATGCCACATCTTCGTCACTGGCTTGAAGCACAACATAAACTCCTCCTGTTAAGTCAAGCCCGTAGTTGATGGAATCGGTAACCGGAGGAATATCATAATAACCTACTAACTTGCTTAAAGGCAATCCAAAAAACATAACCAATAATATCGCTATTAAAATAACTATGAAAATTCCAAGTTTAATGGTGTTTTTGACATTCATATTTGAGCCCTCTTGATAATTTTTAAGAATCAAAATATTCTTTAAAACAATTTATATCTTTAACAGTATGATTATAAAACTTTAAGTATCCAATAGTCAACTCTTAGATAAAATAACTTTAAGCATTAAAGCATATTCCAAGCGTTTTTTCAAGATTTCACAGGCGATATCGTCTGTTTTGTGAATATCTCCATGAACTCTGTAACTTGCCGCATAACATCCGCCGCCACAATGATATTTTGCCCAGCAGTTTTTACATTCACTTTTAGTTAGGATATTTGTGTTAAAAAAATCTTGTCCTGTTTTTTCATTGATAATACCATCATATACATTGCCTAAATAAAATTTGTCATCTGACGTAAATTGATGGCAGGGGTATAGTTTTCCGTCGGCCGAGACTGCCATATAGTCTGTTCCTGCTCCGCATCCGGATATTTTTTTATAGACACATGGTGAAGCATTGATATCAATATTAAAATGAAAATACAAAAATTCCTTGCTTGTCCCTTTTCTTTTGATATATTCTTCCGCTATACGATCATATTCCCGCTCCAACAAATCCAGATCTTTTTCTTTTAAAGCATATTTAAAATTATCTTCACTGCTTACCGGCTCGATAGAAATATTCTTGATTCCCAAATTTGATAAATGTATAACGTCATTTGAAAAGTCCTTATTCAGCGCCGTATAAGTTCCGCGAACATAGTATTCTTTATCTCTTCTTTTTTTAACAAAATCAAGAATATGTTTTTCTATGATATCATAGCTCGGCTTGTTACCGATCTGAGGCCGCATTTTATCGTGTATATGTTTCCTGCCATCAAGACTGAGTACAACATTATCCATATGTTCATTAATAAAATCACTGATTTCATCGTTTAATTTCAGTGCATTTGTTGTAAGCGTAAATTTGAAATTTTTATTTGCCTGTTCTTGACGCTTTTTTGCATACAAAACTGTTTCTTTAACGACATCAAAATTCAAAAGCGGCTCTCCGCCGAAAAAATCGATTTCAAGATTATACCTTTTCCCGCTGTTGTTTATCAAAAAATCAATCGAAGCTTTTGCCACCTCTTTGCTCATTAACTGCCTTTGCTTATTAAAACTTCCTTGTGAGGCAAAGCAATACGCACATCTCAAATCACAATCATGAGATATGTTCAGACACAGTGCCTTTATAATACCGAAATTTTCCCCCGGTTCATATTGCTTTTCTTTCTCAAAAATTACTTTTTGATCTATTAGGCTTCTTAATTCCCCGGTCGCTTCTTGTATTTCTTCAATTTTATATTTATTTTTAAATCTATTTATCAACTGCACATCATTTTCGGTTTGGATATAGTCAATCATTTCATATATAATTTCATCTGCCTCAAATAACACTCCGCTTTCGTTATCATAGATAATATATAAATTATTTTTACAAAACTTATGTATCATTATTTCCTCGCTACTTAAAAACAGCAGTAAATGCGGCGCATTTACTGCTTGTTTTCCTTGTTTTCACAAGATTGGTTACCAACCGTACAAGATGTTTTACAGGCTGACTGACAAGACGAACGGCATTCAGCACATCCCATTGTTTTTAATTCTTTTGCTTTATTATTAATTTGTCTTATATGTTTCACGAAATCACCTCTCTTGCAATTGAATATTAGATATTGTATCAATATCAGGATTAAAAAGCAATATTTAATCTGTTTTAATAATATTTATTCTTTTGCTATTATAAGCCGTTTCATATTATAATATGATTGAAAGATCTTTTTTATTATTTTTTAAAAAATTTGTTGTATTTTCTATTTTGTTTATTATTATATACTATATATGCAATTTTATTTTTCAGGAGCATCTTTAATGGCAAAACATGTCGGCATTGATATAGGTTCAACCACAGTAAAAGTTGTGGTATTAGACGAGATGTATACTATTTTGCATAAATATTATGCAAGACACTATTCAAAAGTTCGTAAAGAAACGCTTAAAGTCATGCAAGATATCAGCGCACTGCTCTCCGACAGTGAGTTTACAGTGTCTATTACAGGTTCTGCCGGGCTGGGCACCGCGAAACAAACCGGCATTGATTTTGTACAGGAAGTTTTCGCTACCAAAATAGCCGTAGAACAATTTTTGCCCTCAACGGATGTCGTTGTTGAACTCGGCGGTGAAGATGCGAAAATTATCTTTTTGACAGGCGGCACGGAAGAGCGCATGAACGGTACATGCGCCGGAGGAACAGGCGCGTTTATAGATCAGATGGCTACGCTGATGAATATCAGCATCACTCAATTAGACGAGCTGAGTTTTAAATATGAAAAGATATATGATATCGCTTCAAGATGCGGCGTTTTTGCCAAAAGCGATATTCAGCCGCTCTTAAATCAAGGCGCTAAAAAAGAAGATATTGCAGCGAGCATCTATCAGGCAGTCGTCGACCAAACGATCACGGGCCTTGCTCAGGGCAGACAGATTAAAGGAAATGTTGTTTTCCTCGGAGGTCCCCTTACCTTCCTTGATGGTCTTAAAATAAGATTTAAGGAAACACTCAAACTCGGCAAAAATGCAATATTCCCTGAAAACGCGCAATATTATATCGCTATCGGCGCTGCGATACATTCAGTTGAAACAACCACTCATACCTATGATGATATCATAAATAAATTAGAACAAGCTGCCAATGCCAAAACGATTATCGAAACCCTTCCGCCTTTATTTAAAGACGAAGCAGAATATGAGGCCTTTAAGAAAAGACACGCAATTACAGATATCGAGTATGCCGACATTTCCGCTTACACCGGGGACGCATATCTGGGCATTGACGCCGGAAGCACCACAACAAAAATGGTACTTATTACAGACGATTATAAATTGCTGTACTCTCATTATGCCCTAAATGCCGGCGAACCTATCCCAATCGTACTTGAACAACTGAAAAATATATATAAGCTCAGTGAAGACAGAATTAAAATCAAGTGCAGCGCCGTGACAGGGTATGGTGAAGACTTAATCAAAAACGCCTTTAATGTTGATATAGGCCTGGTGGAAACCATGGCACATTTTAATGCCGCCAAACATTTTAACCCCAATGTTGATTTTATTTTGGATATTGGCGGTCAGGATATAAAATGCTTTAAAATAAAAAACAACGCCATTGATTCCATTGTTTTGAATGAGGCATGTTCTTCAGGATGCGGATCTTTTATAGAAACTTTTGCCAAAGCGTTGGGCTATGATATCAAAGAATTTGCATCATTAGCGCTCTTTGCACAACATCCCGTGAACTTGGGCTCACGCTGCACGGTATTTATGAATTCATCCGTAAAGCAAGCGCAAAAAGACGGTGCAAGCATCGAAGATATTTCTGCCGGTCTTGCCACCAGCGTTATTAAAAATGCGCTCTATAAAGTAATCCGCGCACGATCTATCGACGAAATCGGCAATAACATTGTCGTGCAGGGCGGCACTTTTTTAAACGATGCTATCCTGCGAAGCTTTGAGACCGAGACAGGAAAGCATGTTATAAGGCCTTCCATAGCAGGGCTGATGGGGGCTTTTGGATGTGCGATCGCTTCTATGCAAACGGATAAAGAACAATCCGGCATTTTAAACTTAAAACATCTTGAAAACTTTGTACATACATCGAAGGCCGTAACATGCTCCGGCTGCACAAACAAATGCAAACTTACGATCAATACGTTTGAAAATTCAAGAAAATATATATCGGGAAACCGCTGTGAAAAGCCTCTTCAAGGTTCGGCTCAGAAAAATATTCCGAATATTTATGCATTTAAATTGGATTATTTGTGTTCCCTTACTCCCAAAGAAGGCAGATTCGGCAAAATCGGAATCCCGTTTGGACTGAATATGTATGAAAATCTGCCGTTTTATCATGCTTTCTTAACTTCTTTGGGTTTTGAAGTGGTGGTATCCGATCTATCGACAAGGCAGCTCTATCAACTGGGGCAATATACGATTCCATCCGATACGGTATGTTATCCCGCCAAACTCATGCACGGACATATAGAAAATTTGCTTGAAAAAGGCATAGATGTTATATTTTATCCATGTATGTCTTATAATTTCGATGAGAAGAAAGGCGATAACCATTACAACTGCCCGGTTGTTGCCTATTATCCGGAACTCATCAAAAATAATATGGAAGTGCTAAAAGACATATCTTACTTGAACCCGTATTTAGGCCCTCACAACAAGCGTTCTTTTGAAGCAAAAGCGTATGAATTTTTTTCTTCATACTACGATGTTACCAAAAAAGATATCAAAAAAGCCTCTGCCGCGGCGTATGAGGCTTATGAAGCTTATCGCAATGCAGTCATTAAATACGGGCAAAAAAGTATTCAGTATGCAAAAGAAAATAATTTAGATATCATTATTTTAGCGGGAAGGCCTTATCATATCGACCCTGAGATCAATCATGGTATAGATAAGTTGATAACCTCTCTCTCGCTTGCAGTGTTAAGCGAAGACTGTATAAGTCCTTATGTGGAAAAGCATCCTGCAACGGTTGTGAATCAATGGACTTACCACAGCAGACTTTATGCCGCCGCAAGATATATCAAAGATAAAGAGCATATGAATTTGATTCAGCTTGTATCATTCGGATGCGGGCTGGATGCTGTTACAACCGACGAAGTCAGAGAAATTTTAGAGAGTGAAGGCAAAATCTATACACAAATAAAAATTGATGAAATCAACAATCTTGGCGCTGCAAGGATTCGTATCAGGAGCCTTGTCGCAGCTGTTGAACAGGCAAGAAAAAAGGGGGTATAACAAATGGCACAGTTAAAATACGATTCAAACGGACGTCTTCTTTTTACAAAAGAAATGAAAAAAGAATATACCCTGCTTATGCCCATGATGCTGCCCATACATTTTGGTTTCTTGAAAAATATATTTGCGCTTCACGGATTTCATGCTCAGCTGCTGGATACAACCGGCCATGACATAATAGAAGAAGGCCTGCGGGATGTGCATAACGATATTTGTTATCCCGCTATTTTAACGACCGGCCAGCTTATGAACGCACTGAAAAGCGGAAAATATGACATGAATAAAACAGCGCTTATCATGAGTCAGACGGGCGGCGGATGCCGCGCATCCAATTATATTCATCTCATACGAAAAACACTTAAAAACCATCATCTGAACCATATCCCCGTTCTTTCCTTTAATGTGGTCGGCCTTGAGAAAAACCCGGGATTCAAAATGACTCCTAAAATGATTTCCCAGTTTTTTTATGCCGTTATGTATGGAGATATTCTCATGTGGCTTTCAAACCAAACCAGACCTTATGAAGCGCATGAAGGAGATACGCAAAAGATGCTGGATAAATGGATCAATGATATCAACGAGCAAATGAAAAGCTCCAAAAGCTTTCTGCCAAGGAAAGCGAAAGTCAATTTTGATCATATCGTTCAGGATTTTGCCGCTATAGAGCTCATACCCACGTCTAAAGTAAAGGTCGGTATTGTGGGAGAAATCTACATCAAATACGCTGCGCTCGGCAATAACAATTTGGAAGAATTTTTACATAACGAAGACGTGGAGGTTGTGGTCCCTGCCCTGCTCGATTTTCTGTTGTACAGCTTATCTAATGTCATTACGGACTATGAACTTTATAAAACAGGTTATTTCAAGGCAAAGATAGTAAAACTTGGTTCCAAGATCATCTATTCTCTGCAAAACAAAGTGACCGCATCCATAAAAACGTATTCTTCATTCAGGCCGATGCAGTCCTTTGAACACATCAAAGAACTTGCCAGAGAATATGTGAGCCTGGGAAGCAAGATGGGCGAAGGCTGGCTGCTGACGGCTGAAATGCTGGAGCTCATAGACAGCGGCGTTGAAAACATTATCTGCACGCAGCCTTTTGGGTGTCTGCCCAATCACATCGTCGGCAAGGGCATGATCCGCGCCATCAAAAAAAATCATCCGTATTCCAATATTGTTGCCATCGATTATGACGCGGGCGCAACAAAGATAAATCAGGAAAACAGGATAAAACTCATGCTTTCCACCGCTCGGAAAAATTTGGATGATATTGCATCAAATAAGGATAATAAAAAACATTCTTCCAAACAAGCCGTGTAGATACAGACGATAGACATTAACAAAAGACATATTCACAATCGAATATGTCTTCTTTATTTATAAAAAATATTTAGTATGAGATAAATAACCGCGCTGCTAAAAATAAAGAAATCTGCCAGATTTGCAATGATCCGCTTGCGCCCTATTTGAATGCTCAAGTAGTCTATGACTCCCCGGCGGGCTACCCTGTCAATGATATTTGAGACTGCCCCGCCTGCCATGACGATCAGCATTACTTTTTTAAGCAGTATTTCATCCGCGACCAAACAATAGATAAATAAAATAAATGCCAAAATAATGCTGACTATCAAAACAATCAACGGATGCTTTCTGCCCAGTCCCAAAAACGCGCCTTCGTTTTTGACAACATATATTCTAAATCTCTTGTTTTTCAACGCATATGTGGTATTGAGTCCGTATTTTTTCAGATAATATCTTTTTACAGACTGGTCTATGGCAATGATCAATACCGCAATGATCAAAAATAAAATGAAGTTGACTTTCATAATTTGATCTTACTTTGACTTCCTATATGGCAGTTTTTCATCAGTCAATCCTGCAAGATAATCAATACTGGTATTATAAAAAAGTGCCAGCTTTACCATGATATGGAGCGGCACATCTCGCTCTGCCCGCTCATATTTTGAATATAACGATTGATCACATTGAAGATACTGGGCTATTTGTTTTTGTGTTAAATCACGATCTTCGCGTATGTCACGGATTTTTAATCTCATCATTATAGCTTTCCTTAAACAAAAGAGCAGGAATATATACTTGACATTTCTACTTCCATCCCTAGCTTACTTTTTTCCTTATTTTTTATAATTTGGTTTTGGATCATCAGCGAGCCCAAGCAAATAATCGGTGCTGACATTATGAAACTTTGCTAATTTTATTAAAATAACCGTAGGAATATCTACTTCCCCACGTTCATAATTACTATATATACGCTGACTACAATTTAATATTTTAGCAATTTCTGTTTGTGTCATATCTTTATCTTCACGTAGGTTTCGAATCCTTGAATACATTTGATCATATCACCTCATTAATTACATTTTAGTATAGCGATGATATCGCTATTGACATTTAGCGGTTATTTCGCTAAAATAACCAGTAAGGTGATAAATATGTCAGATTATAAACAAATGTATTTTTCTTTATTCAATTCCATTACAGAGGCAATCGAAGCTTTAAAAAAAGCACAGCAAATTGCAGAAGATTTGTATTTAAATAAAAATGAATCCGCCGGGCAAATACAAAAGCTATCCCAAGTCAACACAGATCAATCATAACAATAATAACTGCCATAAAAATAAAGCCCTTCAACGATTCGCTTCCCGGACTCTACATTTCATATCTATGTATCGTAACCAAAACGTCAATTTATAATTCACAGTAATACGGACAAATATCCTCATACAGCCCGTTTTTCATTAAAAAGCCGCCCGGAATAGTGCCCAGCTGCTTAAAGCCCAGTTTCTCATATAAATGACGTGCCGAATGGTTTGTCTTCACAACCGCGTTGAACTGCAAAATGCGAAAACCGTGCTTTCTGCCCTGCTCCAAACAATCCTTCACAAGCATCTGCCCGATATGCAGTCCTCTCATCGCGGAAGCTACCGCAAAGCTGGCATTGGCAATATGCCCGCACCGTCCGACGTTGTTGGGATGCAGTATATAAAGTCCGCCGATCCGCGCTTTTTCACCGAGTTCCGCGACTGCGCAATATGTCTGCCCGGCAAAAAATTCTGCCGCGGATTGTTTGCCCAGCATCTTTGTTTGAGGAAACGCGATCCCCTCTTCCACGATTTCGTTCCATATCTCTATCATTTGATCAATATCGCTATTTTTATATTCTCTCAATGTAATATCCATTGGTTTTTCCTTCCTTGCAGCACATTTTCTTTATACATACTTTACTACCGCTTCACAACAATACCCCAAAGACCGATCAGATCGGCTGCCTGAAACATATTGATGACAGCTCCTTTCAATTCAACGGGAGGCGTTGACACGATCGGCGAGGCAAATTCATTATCGGTAAAATCCACTTTATCTAACGGGGTTTTAAAAAAATTATTCTTCACAAATTTAGACCCCTTCGCTTCAAATCTTTTTAACTTTGCTTCACTCATAGATGAGGCAGAAAAATCGACATGTTCAAACAAGACATCGGATATCTTCGTTTTATCGAAATACGAATATTGAAAGTTCGAATATTCAAAAGCCGTTTGTTTTATGATCGTATCAATCATATTGACGCCCACACATTTGCAGGAAGTAAATTCGCACCGTTCAAAATAGGCGCCTGCAAAGTTGCTGTTTGAGAGATCGCAGGATTGAAATATAACATCAATAAAGCTTGCATTCTCAAAATCGCAGTTTTGAAAGGTACAATTCTGAAAAATGCAGTTACGTATTTCAAGCTTCGTAAAAAAAGCGCCTTCTGTTCGCTGCTCATAAATTTTCATTCCATACAGCGGTATCTCTTCCAGCAAGCAATCCTGTGCGCTTGAAAGAAAATCATCTATGCCTATGAGTTCATTTGGCAACTGCGGTTTGATAATACTCATATTAATACTTCCTTCTATAAATTGCAGTCTATATTTTATCACTCATCATGGTGTGCTTTCAATGATAAAAATGAGCACCCGTTATCGAATGCTCGTTTCTGTATCTATTTTATTATTATGATATACAGTATATTGCTCATTTTATTTCTTGCTCAAGATTATCAAATTCTGGTGTACTAAAAAATTCTCCTAAGGTAATATCAAATCCATCACAAATCTTTTTTACAGTAATAGCACTGACATCACGTCGTTTAGGTTGAAGCAAGCTATAAATTGTAGATGGTGTCATCCCTGCTCGTCGGGAAAGTTCTGTATATGAAATGTCTCTTTCATCACATAACTCCCTAATTCTTTGCACAATAATATCTTTTACCATAGTATCCTTGTTCCCTCACTTAAATACAAGATTAACAACTAATTCGCATTAACGTATACGCACTTGCGTATTTTATGAAATATTGTTATACTTATTTTGTATAAAAATGAAAGGATACATTAAATATTATGAATTTAATTCAACAAACCTGTTTTTTTTATGGTCATCAAACTCTGCCCTCGAACAAAATTGAAAATATTATAAAATGTCTTAATAATGAAATAGATAAACTCATTTCCCAAGGTGTTACTCATTTTATTTCGGGCGGCGTATTAGGATTTGATCTTATTGCCACTTCTCTGATTGCTACAAAAAAAGAAATGGGACAAAACATTCATTTAACTTTTGCACTTTCATATCAAAGTCACGATAAAAAATGGACACGACACCAAAAAAAACTGCTTCATTCTTTGTTAGATGAAGCAGATAATATTCATTATATATCAGAAGAATATCATAGTAATTGCACGAATCAGCGCAATGCTTATATGATTCAACATTCTTCTTTTTGTGTATGTGCTTTAAAAAAATATAATAATAACGTTTATAAAATAGTAAAAAAGGCACAAAAAAATGGTATTCATATTATTAATGTTGTCAAATGATAATTACTTTTATCTATAAAACTATTGAAACATAATGCGCATTATGTATGAAATTATATTTATTCCCTCTCGCTCTTGAAAGCAAATAGCAAGCACTATCATTTAACCGATATTACTGTATTATATCAGCTATTTATAACTTTGCAGCTATTTTATAAACGTATTTTTGACTCTGCTTGATTTTGAATAATAAATGCAGAACAAAATTGATGCGACTATAAAAGGAATGCTGCCCGCAAAAGCAGGATCTCCGGGTTTGTTTGCAAAAATATCGAATATGATCTTTTGCATATACTGGATTATTGCGATGATTTCGACGGAAATAATGAGCGGCACAAACGTTCTTTTCTTCTGAAACATTTGTATAACCGCAATCACACTTAAAACAGCAAGCAGCACAATAACGAATATCAAACTTATAGCGTACGTGTTTGAATAATTTTTAAAGCCGATTAAACCTCTTGCCCCGAATATTAACAATATCACCTGGAATATAATGACTAAATAGTTTAACGGCATGGCTATGTTTCGAATCAGCGGAATTATAAAGAAGCCTCCCAGGCCGGATTTCTCATTTTTTATAGCCGGCGTCTTTTCCCTATCCTTTTTGAACCAAGCGATGATTAAGATAATGCCCACAATCAATACTGATATGAGCAAATAATCTTCCCTCAAAAAAGATATAAAGTAACCCGGCGGAAGCAACCCCTTCGCCGATATGCCCATTTCAGCGCCCTTTATCGAGGCTTGGATTAAGTGGAATATTGCTCTAAACAATCCTAATGCGGACAGTACCACTATACCTATTATACTGATTTTTGTTTGGTTTTTCTTTTTACCCGCGATTGCAAGCCCCCATATACACAGCGCAATAATCAGAGCGCATACGCTAAAATCTATGATCCATTCTTTCATCCATACCTGCCCAAAGAAATAGGCTTCTTTTACGCTAAAAGGATTCTCGTAAGGACTTAGCCGCTTTCCAAATATAATCAATTTATAGGCGTAATCGTAAAAGATCTTTGACAGATACGCCGCTATCACAGAGAATAGAAATATATTTGTATATATGAGTAGGTTCTTTTGTCTCGGTTTTGTCACTTTTTTGTTCTTCCTAAATATTATTATTTGTCTATTTTACTCCCTGCTTTTCACAGGTATATACATCACCCTCGCCGCTTGTAGCCAAATGAAAATTGGAGCATCCGAGTTGCTCCGGTTCTTTTATAGCAAACCCTTTATATGTTGTTTTGTTTTGTAAAAACCGTATTGTTTCTAAATCATTATAAATTAGAAAGATATGTTTTGTATAGAGTGAGCCTCGCGCTCACTTCGCAGAATGCATCTCTCAAATCCTCTCCAAACCGATTTTCCAAGCAATGTACTGCATTTTGAAAAATAAAATACCGACCTTTCCGGCGAGCGAATTTACACACAAATAAAAAAGAACTGATTGATATTCAAAATCAATTAGTTCTTTTGATAATCATGCAATTAGCGCTGCATAGCGCTGCAAAAACGTTGCCGTTATAGAGATTGTGTGAGCGAAGATTCTGTATTCATACAGGCTTGCGATTTCTCGCATTTACTCCCACTCGATCGTTGAAGGTGGCTTTGTCGTAATGTCATAGACAATTCTGTTTACGTGTTTTACTTCATTAACAATGCGCGTTGAGATCTTTTCCAGCACATCATGCGGTATTTTCGCCCAGTCTGACGTCATACCGTCGGTGCTTGTCACTGCACGAAGCGCAATCGTGTAATCATATGTGCGCTCATCGCCCATTACCCCTACGCTTCTGTTGCCGGGAAGCACTGCAAAATACTGCCAAATCTCTTTATCCAATCCCGCACGCTTGATTTCATCTCTAAAAACATAATCGGCTTCTTTGAGGATATCAAGCTTTTCCTGCGTGATATCGCCGATGATGCGGATCGCAAGTCCCGGGCCCGGGAACGGCTGGCGCTCTACAATAAAATCGGGTATCTGCAATTCTCTGCCCACCGCACGCACTTCATCTTTAAACAGTTCACGCAAAGGCTCTATGATTTTAAAATTTAAATTATCAGGCAGACCGCCAACATTATGATGACTTTTAATCACCGCCGCATCTTTTGTGCCGCTTTCTATAACATCGGGATAAATGGTGCCCTGCAGCAGATATTCAATGCCTTCAAGCTTATTTGCTTCTTCCTCAAACACACGGATAAACTCTTCCCCGATTATTTTTCTTTTCCTTTCAGGCTCAACCACACCTGCAAGCTTATCTAAAAAGCGCTGCTGCGCATTGACACGAATAAAATTCATATGAAAACTGTCTTTGAATATTTTTTCTACTTCGTCGCCTTCATCTTTTCGCAGCAAGCCATGATCTACAAAGATACAGGTCAGGTTTTGACCAATTGCTTTATGCATGAGCGTCGCCGCAACCGAGCTGTCCACGCCCCCGCTTAAAGCGCAGAGCACTTTACTGTCTTTTAGCATATCACGGAGTTCTTTTATTTTTTCCTGCGTAAAATTTTTCATGCTCCAGTTTAATTCCAGTTTACAAACATTTACTATAAAGTTTTTAAGTACTTGTGTTCCAAATTTCGTATGCGTCACTTCCGGGTGAAACTGTACGCCGTATAATTTTCTTTCTTCATCTTCAAAAGCCGCAGCCTTGCAAGTCGGCGTAGAAGCGCTTACTTCAAATCCGCTCGGCATATCGTGAACATAATCGGTATGGCTCATCCAGCAGATGCTGTCACTGTCAATGCCTTCAAACAAAAGACTTCCTTTTTTTGTGACCGTTAAATTGTTTTTGCCGTATTCTCGTGTTTGCGGACTTTTCACAAATCCGCCGAATGTTTGTGCTATGAGCTGCATTCCATAGCAGATTCCAAGGATGGGTATACCCGCCGAATAGATTCGCTCATCACATTTAGGCGCATTAGGCGCATAAACACTGCTGGGTCCGCCTGTGAACACAACCCCTCTTGGTTTTTTTTCTATGAATCTTTCATAAGAAATATCATAAGGATATATCTCACAATATACATGGAGCTCTCGCAGTCTTCGGGCTATCAATTGATTATACTGCCCGCCAAAATCTAATATAATCACCAATTCCTTGTTCATCTGCTAATAATCGCTCCTACTGTAATTCGGCGCTTCTTTTACCAGCGAAATTCCATGAGGATGACTTTCTTCCAGTGATGCACCCGTTATTTTTATAAACTGCGTATCTCTTTTCAATTCTTCTATAGTCGCAACCCCGCAATATCCCATACCTGCCCTTAAGCCGCCAACCAGTTGAAAGATCGTGTCGGCAAGCACACCTTTATAGGGCACTCTTCCTTCGACCCCTTCGGGAACAAATTTTTTCTCGCCTTCCTGAAAATATCTGTCGGCGCTGCCTTTCACTTCTCCCATTGCCCCTTCCGAACCCATTCCCCGGTAGCTCTTAAAACTTCTTCCCTGATAAATAATCGTCTCTCCCGGGCTTTCATCCGTGCCCGCAAACAGTGAACCGATCATAACACAATCGGCACCCGCGGCAATCGCTTTGGATATATCTCCCGAAAATTTGACGCCTCCGTCGGCTATAATGGGTACATTATATTTTTTAGCCACCTCATAGCAATCCATAATCGCCGTAATTTGCGGTACTCCGATTCCGGCAATCACTCTCGTGGTACAAATAGAACCCGGCCCCATACCAACTTTAATGGCATCTGCTCCTGCCTTAATGAGGTCTGTCGCCGCATCTGATGTTGCAATATTACCGGCGATTAGATCGATATCGGGGTATTCCTTTTTGATGGCCTTTATCATATCAATCACATTTTTTGAATGTCCGTGCGCAGTATCCACAACCAGCACGTCCACTTTTGCATTGGCTAAAGCATGTGCTCTTTGCATGGTGTCATAAGCAGTCCCTACTGTCGCTCCTACGCGCAGTCTGCCATGCTTATCTTTTGCACTGTTAGGGAATTTGATGGCTTTTTCTATATCTTTAATCGTGATAAGCCCCTTTAAATTAAAATCCTTATCAACGATCGGTAACTTTTCTATCTTATATTGTTTTAATATTTTTTCGGCATCTTCAAGCGTAGTGCCTTCAGGTGCAGTGATGAGCGAGTCTTTTGTCATTGCATCTTTTATTTTTTTATTGGGGTCATCCTCAAAGCGCAAGTCCCTGTTTGTAATGATTCCCACCAGCTTTGAGCCCTGTGTGATAGGAACACCGGAGATTTTATATCTGGCCGTGAGATCGAGTGCATCTTGAATGATATGCTCGGGGCTTAGATAAAAAGGATCCACAATAACACCGTGCTCAGAACGCTTTACTTTATCTACCTCTAAAGCTTGCTGCTCTATACTCATATTTTTATGCACGATACCGATTCCGCCTTGTCTTGCGATAGCAATTGCTAATTTCGCCTCCGTTACGGTATCCATACCTGCACTGATAATCGGAATATTTAGCTTTATATTTTTTGTTAAATACGTCGATGTGTCTACATCTTTGGGTACAACATTGCTTTTTCTTGGAATGAGCAACACATCATCAAAAGTTAGTCCTTCTTTTAATATCTTCATTTTTACCACCTATATGAAAATAATTTAACTCTAAATTGAATAATAGAATGTAGCTTCTATATAATGTTTTTTTATTTTTTCTCTTTTATATAAATATTCCAAATGAGCAAGCGCTTCACCTGTTGCAAACCATTTCTGTTCAGTAGAATATTTATTCCACATATCTTCTTTAACGCTCCATGTCATTTTTGAAGCAACATCATAACTCGTAAATTTTTCACCGGATTCACTCAGCAAATCAATGATTTCGCTTAATCTGTTTGCATGATGCTCAAAAAGCTCGTCAATTCGCGCATACATATCAAAATCATTGCTTCTGTGCCCGCAAAGCAAATGCTCTACATCCATTTGTTTTGCAACAACAAGACTGTTTAAATAACTTCCCAGCGAATCAAACCCTTCTTCCCAAAAAGTAATATTTGATGAAATAGTTCCTAAAATATGATCACCGCATATTAAGATTTTTTTTTCTTTATCATAAAGACCCATATGCCCGGGGGTATGACCCGGAAATAAAATCGTCTCGAAACGATACTGCCCAACATTAAATATCTCATTTTCATCGACTTTTATTATATCATTTTTTCTGGGTTTCCTACTCGTCATAAATTCCGCTTTTATTAATGTATCTAAAATTTCAGCAGGCATGCCATATAATTTTGTTATTGTAAGTAAATCACCGTTTTTCATTTCATTATTTTTATTTTTCAGTGCTCTTCTTTGTAAATATTCCACATCAATTCGGCTCAAATACAAATCAATGTCATGCTCAATCGCATACATTACACCAAGATGATCTCCATGAAGATGTGTCGCGAAAAAATCAGTATTATCCATTGTAAAGCCTAACGCTGCCATCGCTTCGAAAAAAGCAGCTCTGCAAACATCATTGTTAAACCCGCTGTCTATAATTAAATTTCTCCCACCGGTTGAAGAGCGAAAAAAATAACTGTTTAATGATTTTAAAGGGCTGTTCGGAAGTGGAATTTCAACTAAAAATATATTCTCGAAAACTTCTTGATACATATTATACTCCGACTTATTTTAAATGAATATATCTATTATATACATAACTTGTGATTATGACAACAAAAAACATATTTTGCAATACTCAAATTTTGGTTATACATTATGTTGATATATAAAAAGTACTAAAATTTTTACAAATGTTCTATTGTATTCATAAAATTTATATTATAATAAAGGATAATATAATTTATTATATAGGCAGGTATGCTATGAAATGTTCTTACTGTAACAAGGATATTGAACCAAGTATGAAGTATTGTCCGTATTGCGGTAAACTTGTTGTTCAAAATGCTCCTTTAGACGAATACATAGAAGACAATAAAAACAATAAAGATGAACCAATAGATCCTAAGGATAATTATGATAATATTTTTCATTCTTATGAATTATCTGTCAGCGATAATACCAATTTTAACCCGAAACAAAAAGATGCGTCTGAGAACCTTGAAAAAATTTCTGACATAGCAGAGAATTTTGCTGATGATACAGGAAATGCTATCGATGAAAACAATAAAAAAAATAATTCAACATCAAATTCGGGGCAAATTCTTAAAAGCTCAGCTCACAGTACAAATCTTGAAGATGATTCGAATCTCCAGAATTATATAATGCCGAAAATTTATAATCCCGATAATGTAGATGAAGATTTGCTCAATGATAATAAAACGGACGAAAGCAAATCAATATTTGAAAAAATTAAGTCTGCGCCAAATCATATCCCTCACAATATAAAAAAAGAAAAACAATTTCCTTCATCTGAAGAAAAACAAGATGCTAAAAAAGACAATACAGAAGAAGATATAAATTTTGTTTTAATACAAGATGATAAGTTTTCTAATAAATCAAATACAAATAATGCGCCTCTTGATGATTTGAATTTAAAACGTGAAGAATTGGCTTCAATTTATGCAACTGCAAAAAAAAGCGATAACGGTAATCAACCGAAAATGAATAAAAACCGCCCACCATCATATAAATCCACCAAAATTGACAGAAAATTACGTAAAGTAATTATTTTAATCGTGGCGCTCACTTTAATATTAATTATTGCGATTTTAAGTTATATGCACTTCATTCATAATAAACCGTCATTGACTCAGGCTACAACCACAATCGAAGCCGGTGCAGAAGCAGATGCACTTTCTTTTGTTTCACTTGAAAACGAAGATGATTATACGGTCAGCATAAAGTCAGATTCGATTGATTATATGGTGCCGGGACAATATAAAGTTATTTATACAATAACCGGTGAAAACAATGATAAAACATATGACGAAGAATTTTTATTTAATGTTGTAGATACCACTCCTCCTGCTATCACAATTTCTGATAGTATAACTGTTTCCAAAGATAGTGACTTTGATATTATGGATAACATAAACGTAGCGGACAGTGTTGACGGCATCATTGACAACGCATCCGTTACCGTGTCAGGCACGGTTGATACTACAGTAAGCGGCACATATCCTATAACCCTTTCAATTACCGATAAAGCAGGCAATACAGCAACAAAAAATGTCAGTATTATTGTTGAAGATAACAGCGATCCCGATGCATTCTTTAATCAAATAGATGCTGTTTGGAAATTCACAGATACCCCCGGAAAAATCCTGACGATAAGAAAAGAATCGTCAAAGTATATGATGTTTGTAGGCTACGAAGCCAGCGAGGGATATGGTGGTGAATTTACATTTAAAACACTTTCATCCGATAACTCTACTGCCGTATTCAACTGGACATTCATCGATGAAGAAGGCACACAAAATATCGATGTTAATGTAGATTTAGGAATTCCAAATGATAGAAAAATGAGAATAGATTTTGGAAGCGGTTGGGAAGATCTTGTTTATTATAAAGCTTTATCATAAAAAATTACAAAATAAAAAAAGCGGGGAAACCCCGCTTTTTTTATTACATCATCGGCATTCCGCCACCACCGCCCATTGGCGGCATTGGTGGTGTTTCTTCTTTAATATCTGCAACTGCTGCTTCAGTTGTAAGCAGCATTGCCGCTGCACTCGCTGCGTTTTGGAGTGCGCTTCTTGTAACTTTTGTCGGGTCGATAATACCGGCTTCAAACATATCAACGTATTCGAATTTATAAGCATCAAACCCTTTATCTTGATATTCATTTCGCAGTTTATCAACGATAACTGACCCTTCAACGCCTGCATTCAAAGCAATTTGCCTGATTGGATCTTCAAGTACACGTCTTATAATAACTGCGCCTGTTTTTTCATCACCTTCAAGTGATGCAATTAATTTTTCAAGGGGTTCTATAGCCCCGATATATGCACTTCCACCGCCTGCAACAACACCTTCTTCAACAGCAGCTTTTGTTGCATTAAGCGCATCTTCAACTCTGTATTTCTTTTCTTTTAATTCTGTCTCTGTAGCCGCTCCAACATTAATTACAGCTACGCCCCCGGAAAGTTTTGCAAGTCTTTCCTGAAGTTTTTCTTTATCATAATCACTTGTCGTAGCTTCAATTTCAGATTTTATTTGTTTGATTCTGTCGGCTACATCTTCTTTACCGCCTGCGCCTTCAACAATAATTGTACTGTCTTTTGTTATTCTGATTTGTCTTGCTTTTCCAAGTTCGTTTAATCCTGTGTTTTTGAGCTCTAAACCCATTTCTTCGCTTATTACAGTTGCACCTGTAAGAATCGCAATATCTTTAAGCATTTCTTTTCTTCTGTCTCCAAAACCAGGCGCTTTTACCGCAACACAATTGAATACGCCTCGAAGTTTATTCAAAATTAAAGTTGCAAGCGCTTCATTTTCAACATCTTCAGCAATGATTAAAAGCTTACCGCCATTTTGCATTACAATTTCTAATACCGGAAGAATTTCTTGTATATTTGATATTTTTTTATCTGTTAATAGAATAAATGTATCTTCATAAACTGCTACCATTTTTTCTGTATCAGTTACCATATAAGGAGATAAATATCCTCTATCAAATTCCATACCTTCTGTGAACTCTAATTCAATACCAACTGTTTTGCCTTCTTCTACTGTTATAACGCCATCATTACCTACTTTTTCCATAGCTTCAGCTATCAATTTACCAATTGCTTCGTCACTTGCTGAAATAGATGCAACTTGTGTTATAAATAAATTATCATCTCCGCTTTTGCTGATACTCTTAAGATATGCCACAACTTCATCAACCGCTTTTTCAATACCTTTTTTGATAATCATAGGATTTGCCCCGGCAGCGACATTTTTAAGTCCTTCTCTGATAATTGATTGTGCCAACAGAGTAGCCGTTGTTGTACCATCACCTGCAACATCATTTGTTTTTGTAGCAACTTCTTTAACTAATTGCGCTCCCATGTTTTCATAAGCGTCTTCCAATTCTATTTCTCTGGCTATTGTAACGCCATCATTTGTAATCACCGGAGAACCGAAGCTTCTTCCAAGCACTACATTCCTACCTCTTGGTCCCAACGTAATTTTTACTGTATCAGCCAGCTTATTAACGCCGGTTTCTAAAGATTTTCTAGCTTCTTCCGAAAATTTAAGTTCTTTTGCCATTTTTTAATATCACTCCTTTTTACTCAGTTATTATAGCTAATATATCGTTTTGCTTAACTATAAGATACTCTTCGCCATCTAATTTAACTTCCATACCGGAATATTTTGAATATATGACTCTGTCGCCTGCTTTAACATCTAGGGGTACTTTTTTACCGTCGATTACTTCGCCGCTTCCTACCGCTACGACAATAGCTTCCTGCGGCTTTTCTTTAGCACTTTCCGGAAGTACTATTCCACTTCTTGTTGTTTCTTCTTTTTCTTTTACTTTCAGTATGATTCTGTCTGATAATGGTTTTAGATTCACAATAATTTTCCTCCTATATATTAATTTTATTTTCTTTATTTTATTAGCACTCATTATAACTGAGTGCTAATAATATTTTATTCACATCATCCTTATTAATCAACCATTATTTTCCGTTAAAAATCTTTTATTTATTTTAATTTTATATTTTTTCTTATATTATCTATATTATGCTCTGAAATACTTCATTTTTCTCACGTTTTATTAGATTTTTGCCTTTTTTATCCTGAATATAATGATATCTTAAATAATGAAATAAATATTGCTGTGCAAATCCTGCGTTCTCTCCCCACTTTACAGATGCAAAATTTCTGTATCCTTCTTCTGTTTTATCTTCAATATTATAAAAATAATCCAACCCCGCTTTGACCCAAGTATCCACAGGACAAGAACGATATCTTGAAAGTGCAAACAGTAAAATACAATCAGCCACTTTTTCGCCAATTCCACGAATTTTTTTTAATTCGTATTTTGCATCTCTATCTGACATTAGATATAGCTTATTTAAATCAACTTCTCTATCAGCTACTTTTCTTGCTGCATCAAGCACGCCCCTTGCTCTGAATCCGCATTTACTTTGCATAATTTCTTCACATTTTACATCTTTTAACTTCTCGACATCAGGAAAAGAATAAAATATTTTATCTTTATATTTTATTTCATCACCAAAACGCATGCATAGCGATTCTATTGTCTTTCTAATTGATGGAATGTTTTTTTGAATTGATAAAATAAAACTAATCGTCGTCTCCCATATGTCTTGCCTTAAGAGATGCATGCCTCTACCAAATAAAATAGATTTTTTTAATATATCATCATAATTGTATAAAAAGTATTCGATCTCAATATAATTGTTTTGCAAATCAAAATAATTTTCAAAGAAAGCTCTTTCATCTTCATTTGCATTATAAATACGATAAATAGACTTGTTCACATTTTTTATTTCATAAACTTTACTATTTATTATACCGATATAGCTATCTTTTGAACATCTATTCCATCTAAAACATTGTCCGTTAAAAAAAGTAGCTTCTAAATTTATATGTTCAATTTCTAATTCAATATACTTCATTATTTAATAATCTTATCTATAGACGGATTGCCATAACATTTTCGGCAAACTGGAATATAACTTTCATTGCCTCCGATATGTATTTGTTCACCTGTATAAACAGGCTCGCCATCAATAATACGGAGTACCATAGTCGCTTTTTTATTGCAAAACCAGCAAATTGTTTTTATTTCTTCAATTTTATCTGAATAAATTAAAAGAGCTTCGCTGCCCTCAAATAAATTATTTTGGAAATCATTTTTAAGACCGTACACAATTACTGGAATATTCATATAGTCAACAATTTGTGTTAAATCGAGAACTTGTGATTTTGTGAGAAAATGCCCTTCATCAATTAAGATACAATAAAGATCTTTTTCGTATGCTTGAATAATTTCACGTATTTTTGTTGTTTTGTCAAACATAATCGCTTCTTTTTTTAAACCTATTTTACTGGAAACATATCCTTTTTCATATCTATCATCAAGCACAGGCGCAAATATTAATACTTCTTTGCCTTGTTCTTCATAATTATGTGCTATTTTTATTATTTCAATTGACTTACCGGCATTTGTGCTTGAATATCTAAAATATAATTGTGCCATTCTTTTCTCCTATGTTTCTTCTTTTTTTGCATCATTATCAACGATAACCTGTGCAAGCTTCTCCAGTGATATTCCCTTGTTCATACTCAAATTTTGCATTGCTTTATAAGCCTTATCCAACGATATATTTTTATCTCTGGCAAGAATTTCCTTTGCTTTTTCAATAATAATTCTATTTTTTAATTTTAATCTTAGTTCTTCTAATTCATTTTGCATTTTGTATGTACGCTTACTGCTTCTGTGTGCACTTAAAACAAGTTGTTCTATTTCAAAATTATTTAAAGGCAATGAAAAATAACCAAAAATGATACCTTTTTTGATAAATTCGGGAAGATCATTATGATTACTAGAAAATAGTATCACTTCAATCGCCTGCTGCGTATTTTTAATCATATATAATAATTCAAAAGTATTCATTCCTTTTATATCATCATCCATGATAATTAAGTTGACATGCCTGCTTCGTACAGTTCTAATAATACTGGAATAATCTTCATTCAGTAATATGGGTGCGATTCCATGTTGCATGACAATATTGCTTATAATTTTTGCACAATGCTCATTAGATATACAAATTATCGCAACATCTTCAATCATTTAAATCTCCTTAAATTTTAGCTTGATAAGAACTCATTTTATCAAAACTAGTTTGGCATATATTATAGCATAAGTTAGTAGTATTTTATTTTTTTCTTATGTTTTAAATGGTTTATTTTATATCATTATCATAATTTTCAATAACTTTTAACATATCATTATAGATTTTTACAGCATTAATACTGCTCCCGCCTTCTTCTATTAAAACTGTCATTGCATACTTTGGCATCTCATACGGAAAAAAACCTGTGAACCAGGCATGGCAATATTTATCATCCAAATGCTCTGCGGTACCGGTTTTTCCGGCAACATACTCGTGAACCCTTTCATATCCGCTGGCAGTGCCGTCTATACATACTTGCCTGAGAAGAACTTTTAAATCTTGACATGTCGCTTCACTGAATATATTGATTTGCTTGCCGTCATTATACTTATCAATTTGCTCATTTATGCCTGCTTTTTTTATATTTTTAATTAATACTGGTTCATTCATTACACCATCATTTGCTATAGCAGAAATGATTTTATTGACCGTAAGCGGCATTAACTGAATATCACCTTGCCCTAACGCAACATTAAAAGTACCTGTTTGATTGTATATCTGATCAGTGATAAAATCATAAGAATAATCATAATTTAAAATAAAATCATTTTTTACGGGGTTATTATAAGTGCCGATATTCAGTTCTGTCATCTTATTTAACGCTGCGTTTCCTAAAATATTTCCATCTTCATCATTAATATTTAGCATTTTATTAATTTCATAAAATGTACAGTTACATGACGATGCAAAAGCTTGTGCCAATGTAATAGTACCGTGTCCTCCATGCTTACATGCTTCTTTTCTTATACCATCTGCTAGTACTTCCCCTGTACATGTAAAGGTGCTCTCAAGGCTGATCAGACCTTCTTCAAGCGCACACCCGGCTGTTATTATTTTAAAAACGCTTCCCGGCTGATAAGATATTACTGCCGTATTTAAATAACTCCCTTGGCTGGCAAGTACTAAAATTTCCCCGGTGTTGATATCACTCAGCACAAGAGCAATATTCTTATATTGTTTTTCATCTATATAATTTGCTAATAATGTTTCTGCCTCACTTTGAAGATGATAATCAATTGTGAGCATTATTTCACTCTCTATCGGATATGAAGCCGATTTTATAAAAACATTATCAGTTGATATAATATTGCCCTTTGCATCCACAAGTCCCATAATATAGTAAGGAAATTGCCCTGTTGACAATATATCGTTATATACTTTATTAAGTCCGCTGATTCCTTCTACTGCATCTTGTGTTGTAACTGAAGTATCAATCTTAACATCTCCGATAATACATTGTGCAACATCACAGTTTATATAGTCTGTATATAAAATTCCGTCATTTTTTTTCGGTATTCCTGTTAACTTTATGCCGTTTCTATCAAGAAATATACCTCTCGGATAAATCGTCCGAATGATTCCCAGTTGCTGATTTGCCATCGACAAGATTAAATCATCAGATACAAATGCCATACGATATGTTAGAGCAAGCATAAGCAAAATAAAAATAATCACAAGGATACCTGTAAATATTTTTAAGCGTTTTCTCTGCAATTGCATTTTCTTACCTTTATAAAATTATTTAATAAATATTCTTATTATTATTTGAAAGAAAAATATAATTATTAAAAAAGTTGATAAAAATAAAAAAATATTAGAGTATCTGACAATTTCTAAAAGCAGATGGGCTTTTTCTAGCCCAGAAGACATAGGTAAAAAGAGATAAAATTAAAGATATAATAATTATTTTAAACATATTGGAAAAGCCAAACCATCTTACTAAAAAACCACTGATTACGCCTCCCAAACCCGTTCCTAAATCAAATGCACAAAGATAAGTACTGGAAGCAGATCCACGCCGCTCCGGCGGACAAATACGCATTGCCATCGCCTGCATTGCAGGAACCATGGCTCCAAATCCAAAACCAAATAATAATGCAGCGAAGATAAACATACCTGATGATTTTACAAAAGCGATAATTAATACGGATATACTCAGTACCAGAATTGCAAAATATACAATAGGGCCTTCACCCTTTTTATCGGATAATTTTCCGCTGAGTATTCTAATAATACCTGTGCTCAATGCCATTGCTGTAAAAAATAATCCGCCTGATCCAATTTGCATTTCATCTGCATATAAAGCTATAAAGGTATTCACGGCTCCATAGGGAATAAGAAATAAAAACAAAACAACCGATGCCGGCAATGCACTTTTGTTGATCATATTTTTAGCAATCATTTTTAAAGACATACTTTTTTTACCTGGCTTGATGCTTTTTATTCGTATGAAAAATGAAATACCAAGCGCAACTGTCATCATAATCGATGAAGCAAAGAACAATGCTGAAAATCCGATATGCTCCATAATGCTTAATCCTATGAGCGGAGCGATTGACAGAGAAATCGTTGTCGTAAGACCAAATATACCCATTCCCTCACCAAATCTTGTTTTCGGTAAGATATCGCTGACATTTGTATTAAGCGATGTGGTTGATGATGCCCAAAATACGCCGTGTAGTAACCTAAGCATCAAAACAACAAGAATAATTGGAATAAATGTATATGCGAACGGCAAAAGAATTAACCCTGCCAGTCCAAGGAGCAATAATAATTTTCTGCTTTTATTATCTAACATCCATCCTACAAAAGGCCGCATGAACAGCGAAGATACTGAAAACAATCCGCCTGCAAGTCCTGCGATTGCTTCATCTCCGCCCAGATACTCTATATAAAATGGAAATGTTGAAACAAGCATATGAAATCCGATAAACATTACCAAATTAATTACACACATGAATATGAAATTTTTAGTCCATAGCTGGTTTTGATCATTTGTATTCATATAATTTTCCTGCTGTTTAATAGAATCTTTTGTCATTATAAAGCAATTTAAATGAAAATAGCAAAAAAATTAAAACGGCATAAAGATTTTCTTTATGCCGTTTTAATAAGTCACCTATTACTCTGATAATTTTTTATAAGATTCATACCGCTGTTTAGATTCTGTCTCAGCCTTTGCAAACATTTCTTTTGCTTCTTTCGGGAACTGTTGCTCTAACGTAGTGTATCTTGTTTCACTTTTTAAGAATTCAATAAAATCATCTTTTGGCTCTTTGCTGTCAAGACTAAACGGATTCTTGCCTTCTTCTGCCAAAACAGGATTGTAACGATATAAATGCCAGTATCCACTCTCAACCGCCTTTTTCTCCTGCTCTATGCTCTTACCCATACCTGCTTTAATACCATGATTAATACAAGGCGCATAGGCAATAATGAGCGAAGGGCCATCATAACTTTCCGCTTCTTTGACTGCTTTAATAAATTGGTTCATATCTGCGCCAAGTGCTACTTGTGCTACATAAATATAATTATATGAGATTGCCATCATGCCCAAATCTTTTTTCTTTGTTTTTTTACCGCTTGCTGCAAATTTAGCAACTGATGCAGTTGGTGTTGCTTTTGAAGCTTGTCCGCCTGTATTTGAATATACTTCTGTATCAAATACGAGCACATTGACATTCTCTCCACTTGCAAGCACATGGTCGAGCCCTCCATAACCAATATCATATGCCCAGCCATCTCCGCCGAATATCCAAACGCTTTTTTTGCCAAGATAATCTTTATTTTCTTTTATTACTTTAAATTGCTGCTTGCAATCAGATGCTTTTGCTTCCAACTCCAAAAATTCTAAACCGGCTTGTCTGCTCATCTCAGGGTCATTCATATTGGAGAGCCATTTATTTGCAGCCTGTACAACCTGCTGATCTTTGGAATTTTCCGCAATATATTCCATATTTATTTTTATTAATTCTCTGATTTGTTTTACTGCAACCGCCATACCATAGCCATACTCCGCATTATCTTCAAACAAAGAATTTGCCCAAGCAGGTCCCCTTCCTTCTTCGTTAACGGTATAAGGCATGCTCGGTGCGCTTGCCCCCCAAATGGAAGAACAGCCGGTAGCGTTTGCAATAATCATTCTCTCACCGCAATATTGTGTGATATATTTAGCATACGGTGTTTCTCCGCAGCCTGCGCATGCACCTGAAAATTCTAAAAGCGGTTTTACAAATTGACTTGTTTTAATGTTTGATCTATTCATACCTTTGCTTTTATCTTTTAAGGTTAATGCGTATTCAAAATTATCCGCTTCTTTCATCTGGCTAGCGATAGGTTCCATCACAAGTGCTTTTTCTTTTGCCGGACATACCTGTGCACAGCTTCCGCAGCCTGTGCAGTCAAGTGGGGATACCTGCACACGATAACTGTATCCTTCTACTTCTTTTCCTTTTGCTTTTACCGTATCAAAGCCATTTGGAGCTGCCTTTGCTTCATCTTCAGTCAGCAAAAATGTACGAATCGATGCATGCGGACACACAAACGAACATCTTCCGCACTGTATACAATTTTCTTTAATCCATGTAGGAACGAAAGCGGCGATACCTCTTTTTTCATAAGCACTGGTTCCTGCCGGGAATGCTCCGTCTGCAATATCTTTAAATACGGATACAGGAATGTCATCACCTTTTTTAGCGCTGATTGGTCGAAGAATATTTTGAATAAATTCAGGTTCGTCTTTAGTTTGCGCTTCTTTTTCTCCAACTGCATTTATCCAATTATCTTTAACTTCAACTTTTTTTAGAGATGTAATACTTCTCTCAATGGCATCCATATTCATTTTTACAATTTTATCGCCTTTTTTACCATAGCTTTTGATAACAGCGTCCTTCAGATATTTAACGGCATCATCAAAATCAATTACTTGTGATAATTTAAAGAAAGCTGTTTGCATAATCATATTTGTTCTACCGCCCAAACCAATATCTTGCGCTAAGGCTGTTGCATCTATGATGTAAAAATTAATATCATTTTCTGCAATATATTTTTTCATATCAGCAGGCAGTTTATCATCAATTTCATCTAATGTCCAAGTTGTGTTCAGCAGGAATGTGCCGCCTTTTTTTAAGCCGTTAAGCAAATCAAATTGATATACATAAGACTGCAGAGAACAAGAAATGAAATCTGCCTCACTGATTAAATAAGTTGAGCGTATCGGTGTTTTCCCGAATCTTAAATGAGATATTGTAACGCCGCCGCTTTTTTTACTGTCATATTCAAAATATCCTTGTGCATACATATCTGTATTATCACCGATAATTTTTATAGCGCTCTTGTTTGCACCTACAGTTCCATCACTTCCAAGCCCCCAAAATTTACATCTTACAGTGCCTTTATTTTCTGTCATAATGATTTGATTCATTGACAATGATTTATTTGTAACATCATCTACGATGCCAATCGTAAAATCGTCTTTGGAATTTTTTGCCTGCAGGTTTTCATATACGGCAAATATTTGAGATGGTGTGGTATCTTTTGAGCCCAGACCATACCTTCCACCAACAATGACGGGTGCGTTTTCCTTATTGAAGAAAACTGATTTTATATCTAAATAAAGCGGTTCACCCGGTGCCCCCGGCTCTTTGGTTCTGTCAAGAACAGCAATCTTTTTTACTGTTTTCGGTAATACTTCAAGTAAATGTTTCACTGAAAACGGTCTATATAATCTTACTTTTATGACTCCCACTTTTTTGCCCGTTTCATTTAAATAATCTACTACTTCTTCTATTGTTTCTACAACAGATCCCATTGCTACGATAATCTCTGTTGCATCAGCCGCTCCATAATATTCAAACGGTCTGTATTTTCTTCCGGTAATCTTGGCCAATTCATTCATATAATATTCCACTGTATCTGCAATATCGACATACTGCGTGTTGCTCGCTTCTCTGCATTGGAAAAAGATATCAGGATTTTGCGCCGTTCCTTTTGTATATGGATGCTCCGGATTCAGACTGCGATCTTTAAATTTTTTTACCGCATCCATATCTACTAAGCCAGCCAAATCATTATAATCCAGCACGTCGATTTTTTGCACTTCATGACTTGTTCGAAATCCGTCAAAGAAATGAACGAACGGTATGGATGTAGATATTGCTGCCAAATGTGCTATCGCCGCCATATCCATACTTTCTTGAACACTGTTTGAAGCCAAGAATGCAAAACCAGTTTGTCTCGCCGCCATTACATCTGAATGATCTCCAAATATACTCAGCGCATGCGAAGCTATCGCTCTTGCAGTTACATGAAAAACCCCGGGTAAAAATTCGCCGGCAATTTTATACATGTTGGGCACCATTAGCAGTAATCCTTGTGAGGCTGTAAATGTACTGGTCAGCGCGCCTCCGGTAAGCGAACCATGGACTGCCCCCGCAGCACCCCCTTCACTCTGCATTTCGACTACTTTCACTTCTTGGCCGAAAATGTTTTTTCTGCCATAGGCAGACCATTCGTCAATAAATTCTGCCATTGGTGAAGATGGTGTAATCGGAAAGATTGCAGCTACTTCTGTAAATGCATATGCTGAATGTGCGGCAGCTGTGTTTCCATCCATTGTTTTCATTTTTGACATAATGATTTCCTCCTACAATAAACATATCTGCTTGTTTATTTTTTTAACTTATGAATAACAGCAGGTGTTATTTATAATAAAACAGCTCATAAGCATGTTTTATATAACGGATGTTAAGTTATAGAGATTAACGCGAATAATTATAAGTAGAATTTTGTGTTAATAAATTTAAGTATTAAATAAAGGTAATTTGATTAAACTGTAAATTTCATCAATCAAAATATGCAAGCGAATAAGCCGAGTTCTGTATTAATGACCATCTATCTGAGCATATTGTCGCCAATATGCTTATGCGACCTACCACGAACCACAGCGGGCAACTGCTCATACGGTTCTTCTTGGTCTTGCTCCAAATGGGGTTTACATAATGCATTGTTACCAATACATTACGTGAGCTCTTACCTCACGCTTTCATCCTTACCGCTTTTTGCGGCGGTTTACTTTCTGTTGCACTTTCCTTAAAGTTGCCTTCACCGGACGTTATCCGGCATTTTGCCCTGCGGAGCTCGGACTTTCCTCACATTTTACATGCGCGGTCAAATGGCTTGCCTATTTCATAGTAATAAAAATTATACATTTTATATTTCTAATTGTCAAAAAAAAATAATAATAAATACGTTTTCAGGTTAATATTACTATTTTAAAGACATTTTTTAATATTTTTATCGTAAATATTTAAGTAATTCGTCATTTTAATTAATCCAAAGTGTGATATAATTTTTAGCACATAATAAAATAGCAACTGGGAGGAACAAGATGGTCTGTGTTATTATTCCGTCATTAAATCCAAGTACTGAATTGATTAGCTACGTTCGCAATATTCTAGATAAAGGGTTAAAACCTGTGATTGTTAATGATGGTAGCAATAATAGCTATGATAATATTTTTGATGCTTTACAGCAAATTCCCGGCTGTATTGTCCTAACGCATAAAGAAAATAAAGGAAAAGGTGCTGCTTTAAAAACAGGTTATTCTTATTTTCAAAAACATTGCTCGGAATGCACTGGTGTCATTACCGCCGACGCCGATGGACAGCATGATATTGAAGATATATTAAAAATATCACAATTATTGGAAAAAAATAGTAAAAACCAAGCTATTTTAGGGCAAAGAAATTTATATAATAAAAGTGTCCCTATTCGTTCTAGGATAGGCAATGCATCAAGCGCTATCTTATTTTCACTATTATATGGTTGTAAAATCCCCGATACTCAAAGTGGTCTGCGAGGATTTTCTGCTGATTTAATACCACTCATGCTATCAATAAAAGGGGAAAGATACGATTATGAAATGACTGTGCTTTCTTATCTGCAGCTAAAAAATATAAAAATAATTAAAATCCCTATAAAAACAATTTATATAGATAATAATAAAGGGTCCCACTACAGAACTTTTTATGATACTGCTAAAATTTTCATCCGCATAATCAGTACTTTTTTGCGTTACGCGGTTTCTTCTTTTGCCTCAGCAATTACTGATATAGCTATATTCGCTATTTGCTTTTTTTGGGTATTTGCTGATGTATCCTATGCGCAAAAAGTATTTTTATGCACTGTTATCGCAAGAATCACTTCATCACTTGTAAACTATTATATTAATCATAAAATTGTATTTTTTTCAAAAATGCCTCATCGAAATACTGTAATCAAATATTATATGCTTTGGTGCATTCAACTTTTAACATCGTATTTTTTGGTTTTAAAATTTTCAGCTATTATTCATATCAATACCGTATTCCTTAAATATATTATAGATTTATTCCTTGCATTAATCAGTTATCAGATACAATTGCGACTTGTATTTAAAAATAAGGATATTACCATATAATGGTTTGAGGCTGCTATGAGTAATTACGGACCTTTCTTTAAAATTTTACGAAAAATAAAAATTATTTTTACGAAGAGGATAATAACACCGATACAAAAAGAGTTTACGGCTCCTTGTGTCTATATCGGTCATCATCAAAATATGTTTGGTCCGGTCAATTTTATGACTTTTTGCCCTGTTGATGTTAGAATCTGGGCATTCAGTGCTTTCTTGGACAGAAAAGAATGTTACAAACATTTTTCGGAGTATACATTTATGGAAAGATTTCAAATGCATCCCGTTTTTTCCAAAGTATTTGCCGGAATACTGTCTTGCTTTGTTCCGCCTCTTTTAAAATCAATGAATGCCATCAGTGTACATAGACTAGACAGTCATAATAATAGAAAACAGATTTTTCAAACGATAGAAGACAGCGTGACTGCACTTCTTTGTAACCAACGCGTTTTAATTTTCCCTGATATTGATTATACGAGCAGTAAGGCGACTTGCGGAAGATTCTACAGCGGTTTTAGCCGAATAGAAAAGTTATATTACGAAAAAACAAAGAAGCATGTTTGCTTTGTTCCCGTATATATCAGTAAATCAAAACGAAAAATGGTTTTGGGTAAAAGCTTTATGTTAAGCGGTGCTTCTCCAAGCTCTTCTGATTTAAAACAAATCGTACAAGCTATGCAAAATGGTATCAATGAACTTGCAGCTGCATGCAATGATATATAAAAAATGGTTATAATAAATATAAATTAAAAATTATTATTGACATAATTTAATTATTGTGTAATATATCTTTATAATCAAATATATATTGCCGATGAAAAAGAAGAGTAATAAAATATCACCGACAGAGAAGGCGGCACAATATAGCTGAAAGTGTCCACGGACCAATATTTTATGAAAACCGCTTTTAAGGTTTATGTGAAAACAAGTTGATTAAACATGAATGGTGATTCCATTATAATCATAAAGCGGGCAGCATGTATGCCAATAAAGGTGGAACCGCGGAAATATTCGTCCTTTAAATATACTTATTTATATTTAAAGGACTTTTTGTATATAAACCACTTATTAGGATTAAAGGAGATGAAATAATGATAAATGTTAAATTAAAAGATAACTCCATCATTACAGTTAATGAAAACAGTTCAATCTTTGATGTAGCAAAAAAAATTAGCGGCTCTCTTGCCAAAAATGTACTGATTGGTCAAATAGACGGTAAAGCAGTTGATCTTTCTACGCCGATTACAACAGACTGTGCATTAAACATTTTTACGTTTGAAGACAAAGAAGGCAAAAATGCTTTTTGGCATACTTCTTCTCATGTTTTGGCACAGGCCGTAAAGAGGCTGTTTCCCGATGTGCATCTGGCGATCGGCCCGGCAATCGAGAATGGATTTTACTATGATTTTGACAGTCCGAAAGCATTTGTGCCTGAAGATTTAAGCAAGATTGAAGATGAAATGAAAAAAATTATTAAAGAGAATTTTCATCCTCATAGAATTGAATTATCCAAAAAGGAGGCAATTGACTTCTTTGAAGCTCAAGGAGAGGAATATAAAATTGAGCTGGCGCACGCAATCGATGACGGCGAAAAAATAAGCCTGTATGAACAAGGCGAATTCACCGATCTGTGTGCAGGTCCTCATTTATTTGACTTATCCAAAATCAAAGCCATCAAACTCACTTCCATTGCCGGTGCCTATTGGCGCGGTGATGAGAATAACAAAATGCTTCAAAGAATCTACGGCATCTCTTTTCCGAAACAAAGTATGCTCGATGAATATTTGACTTTGCTTGAAGAAGCCAAAAAACGCGATCATAGAAAACTCGGCAAAGAATTGGATTTGTATTCCATCATGGAAGAAGGCCCCGGTTTTCCGTTTTTTCATCCAAACGGGATGATTTTGCGCAATGAACTTGAATATTTTTGGAGATGCGAACACACAAGACGCGGCTACAGCGAAGTTAGGACTCCCATTATGCTCGACTGTGAATTGTGGAAACAATCAGGGCACTGGCAAAATTATAAAGACAATATGTATTTTTCCGAGATAGACGGAAGAACATACGCCTTAAAGCCCATGAACTGCCCCGGCTCCATGCTGCTGTATAAAAGAAAAATGTGGTCATACCGCGACCTGCCGCTTCGCATGGGCGAGCTCGGCATCGTTCATCGTCACGAGCTCTCAGGCGCACTGCACGGACTTATGCGCGTGCGCAATTTCACGCAGGATGATGCTCATATATTCATGACATCAGAGCAGGTCACAGACGAGATTATCGGCGTCATAGACAAAATCGACTATTTCTATTCACTGTTCGGATTTTCCTATCACCTTGAATTATCCACAAGGCCCGATAAATTCATAGGCGAACTAAAAGACTGGGATATAGCCACTAACGCACTAAAGACTGCGCTTGACAAAAAAGGCAAAAACTATGTCATCAACGAAGGCGACGGAGCTTTCTACGGCCCGAAAATAGATTTTCATTTAAAAGACAGTATCGGCAGAACATGGCAGTGCGGCACGATACAATTAGACTTTCAAATGCCCGAACGCTTTGACTTGTATTACGTGGGTGCAGACGGAGAAAAACACCGTCCGACTGTGATACACACGGTAACCTATGGCTCTGTTGAACGCTTTATCGCTATTCTGACAGAACATTTTGCGGGGGCTTTTCCGCTTTGGCTTGCACCCGTTCAATGCGTGATTATCCCTGTCGCAAGCGAATTTGACGGTTACTGCAAAGAGCTGCTGCAAAAATATAAAGACTGTGGCATACGAACCGAATACGACGATAGAAACGAAAAAATGGGCTATAAAATAAGAGAGGCGCAAATGCAGAAAATACCGTATATGCTTGTTGTGGGGCAAAAAGAGCAAAACAGCGACACAATTGCCGTGCGCAACAGAAAAGGTGATAACACCACATATGGCGTGCAGGAATTTTTAGATAAATTGAAAGATGAAATAGAAAAAAAAGCATATTGATAAAAAGCGGCATATGCCGCTTTTTTCATGTTGCCGAAATGATATTATTATAGTAAAATCCCAAAACAGCAAAGTATAATTGAATTATAAATATATATTTATATATACGCAGGCTGATCCTGCTTTTTTTATTATACATTATCACTAGCTCTGCTTCTTTTCATACTCTTGGTTAAACTTAATAGCGTATGCTCCAAATAACTCCGCCTCATTTTTTAATTTTTTTTCTTTCTTCTCTTCTGTTTGATACAGCGCTATCGGCTCACTCAAATAACGTTTGTTTGGTATGCTCACCATGGCATCAAAAAAGAGCGGTGTGTTCCGCCCTTTATATTTACATATAAAAATATTACCCCAATCTTTCTTTGACCACATCAGCTATTTCATTGGCATAGGCATTGATTTGCTCATTGTCTTTGCCTTCTATCATCACCCGAATAAGCGCTTCCGTGCCGCTCGGACGAAGCAGAACCCTGCCGTTTTCCTGCAGCTTTTCTTCTATTTCCCGCAGCTTATCTTTAATGATATCATCCGTATCTAAAAGTTTCTTTTTTTCATTGCTTACATCTACATTGATTAAGACCTGAGGATAATTGCTGTAAGCCAGATTACACCGGCGTATAGTCTTACCGCTTCTCTTCACGGCACTCAAAAACCGCATCGCCGTAAGGAGGCCGTCTCCCGTTGAATTGTAATCACTAATGATGATATGCCCGCTTTGCTCTCCGCCCAAAACATAGTCATGCTCTTTCATAGCCTCAATGACGTATCTGTCACCTACCTTTGTTCTGACAGCCTGAATATTTGCTTCGTTTAGCGCTTTAAAAAATCCCAGATTACTCATCACTGTTGCCACAACAGCATTATTTTTAAGTGCTTCCGCTTTTTTCATATCTTTTGCCAAGGTATACATGATTTTATCACCATCCAAGACTTCCCCTGCTTCATCCACAATTAAAATTCTGTCTCCGTCGCCGTCAAAAGCAATACCGCCATCCGCTTTATGCTCCAAAACTGCTTCAATAAGCGCATTAAGAGAGGTAGAACCACAATGATGATTAATATTGATTCCGTTTGGATCATCTCCGATAAAAATTGTCTCTGCTTTCAAAGAAGAAAATATTTTCTTTGCCGCTTCACATGTGGCGCCGTTTGCACAATCTATGATGAGTTTCAACCCACTCAAATCATCACCCGCGCAAGACAAAATAAAATCAGTATAGATATCCATAGCTTCAAGGCTGTTTTGAGAAATACCAATTTTGCCTGCATTATATTTATGATTGCCGAATAATAAATTTTCTATATTCTGTTCCACCTCATCAGGCAGCTTTAAACCTTGATGATTAAAAAATTTTATGCCATTATGTTCATACGGATTATGCGATGCGGAAATTACAATCCCTGCACAAGCATTATAATGCTTTGTGAGTACTGCTACCGCAGGCGTTGGGATCACGCCGACTTTTACAACATCTCCGCCTTGCGCCATAATGCCCGCACATAAAGCATTTTCAATCATATCTCCGGAAATTCTGGTATCTTTACCTATTACAAATATTAAATTTCTATTGTTTTCTTTTAATACTTCACAAGCCGCACGACCAATATCCATCGCCAGACTGCATGTTAAAAATTCGTTTGCTATTCCGCGAACACCATCTGTTCCAAATAATTTAGTCATATTTACCTCTAGTATTGTCATTATTAAATTTCTATTATTATAACATGCTATTCATGCACTTTGCAGCCCTTATTTTTCTCTTAAATTTTTAAGATTTTGCTTTTAATAATCCATTTATTATTTATAATAGTATTATAAATAAAATAAATGGAGGATATAAATGAAAAAAACACTCGCTCGTTCAAGTACAGACAGGAAAATTTCCGGAGTCTGTGGAGGAATCGCAGAATACTTAAATATAGATTCAGCAATCATTCGTGTTGCATTTGTTCTAACTATTTTTGCAGGTGGTTTTGGATTATTGCTTTATATTATAGCTGCTATCATTATGCCTATGGATTATGAAGTGGGCAGAAATCACACCAATTACCAAACCCAGAATACATCTTCTGCAGAAAACACAGCACAAAGCAGTAATGAAAACACTGCCACGGATGATTCTAATTCCGAGATTAAAAATGAGTTTGGCACAAATTTAAATAATCAGGATCAAAAAAAATCAACAATTTTAAATCCGGCAACCATTATCGGTGCCATATTAGTTATAATCGGAATTATTTTTATGGTCAATATCTTTTTCCCTTCTTTTGATTTTGGCGTTGTAATCGCCCTTTGTATTGTTGCAGCAGGAGTACTGATTATTGTTAAAGGAGGAAAATAATCATGCGTAACAAAAACCGTTCCATGAATGCCAGCCTGTTTTTTGGTCTTTTGTTTGTTATTATAGGCGTTGTATGGATTTTAAATGAATTTGATGTTATTCATATTTCATTATACTTAATCTTTGAATCAATAGGCAGAATGTGGCCATTGATACTGATTGCGCTCGGGATTTGTCTTATTTTCAGAAATAGAATTGTTACACTTATTGTATCACTTCTATATATAGTGATTATTATTTTAGGCGCTTACTCACTTGCAGGCACAATTTATTTCCCGTTTATAAACAATCATACTTATCATCATTATACAACTGAAAATATACAGTATAGACATGTGGAAAAAGTGGATAATATCACTTCATCCGAACTCAATTTAACACTCGGCATAGCAGAAAATGTTACTGTTAAGTCAACTGATACAAACTATTTATTGGATCTTCAGGCAAACTTTGTCCCAACGGTTGACGTAGAGAACTCATCCAATAAACAGATTGTTGATTTAAATACCAAAAATATCACGATCGAAGATTTTATCATTTCTTTAAACAAAAATAATGTATGGGATTTATCCATTACATCCGGGACCAGCGAAATATATTTAGATTTAGAAGATCTCAACGTTGCCTCAGTGAATATTGAAAGCGGTGTCAGTGATGTAGAAGGAACCTTCTCATCTTTAGCAAAAAAAACTATGATTACAGTTAACTCAGGCGCCAGTGATATTGAACTTAGAATACCGCAAAATAGCGCTTGCCAAGTCACATCATCTTCAGCCGCAACCAGTATAGAAGTTGACGGAACGCAGCTTAGCGGTATTGGAGAAAAAACATATCAGTCAAGTAATATTGATACTGCACAAACTGTATTTTATTTTGACATTTCTTCAGGAGCAAGCGACATAAAAATAGAATATTATTAAATTAAATAGGCGGCTAAAGCCGCCCTATTTATTATTGCAATGAAATTGATGGTAAATTACCTAAATTGTTGCTTTCTTCTCCATCAGGCAGTGTGCGCAAGTATTCATTTGATTTTCTCTCTGCTACAGCAACACCGGCTATATCTCCGGATTTTGCCATGCTCACTCCTTGTTGCTTTGAGATTACCTGCCCTGTCGATAATTTATAACCGGTAATTCTACCTGATTCTTTGACCAAAGCAACAATTTTAGCTGCATCTTTTTTTGCTACCGGTATTACGATATTGATATTTGCAGGCAGATTCCCGATTCTATTTTTTAAAAAATAATTGTTTTCCATTGGCGACTCCTTTGATGATTTCAAATAATTTATAATTGTATTTTTTCTAAAAAACAACCATAATATAATAGGAAAATTTTTATTTTTTAAAAAATTTTATATTCACTAAGTAAACGCAAAGCATTTTTATAAAAAATTTTTTCTATTAAAGGTTCAACAAAACTTTCTTTTTTTAAATTATGATAAAGCAGTTGCATCTGTGAGCTGTCATCAATCTTAGGTGTTATTTCAATACCGTCAAAATCGCTTCCCAGAGACACAACATCTTCACCGCCTTTATTTATAATATATTTTATATGATGGATAATATCATCAATTTTTGCATCATCGTTTGTTGTTAAAAAAGGAGGATAAAAATTTATGCCGATAACGCCTCCGCTGTCAGCTATTTTTTTAATAAATTCATCTGTTAAATTCCTTGGGTGATATGCAATTGCTCTTGCATTGGAATGGGATGCAATCACAGGCATTTTGCTCATGGCAAGGATATCTTTTATGCCTCCGTCGGATAAATGCGATACATCAATGATTATTTTTTTTTCATTGAAAAATTCCACTGTTTTAAATCCAAATTTTTTTAGGCCATTTTGCATTATAGTACTGCTTTGTGAATTCGGATAAGCCAGACAATTTTCATAATTCCATGTCAGTGACGCCATTTTGATTCCTTCATCATTGATATATTCCAGCCTCGTTAAATCATTCTCTACAAAGGCACATCCTTCACAGCTAAGCAAGGCATACATATCTTTATTTTGTTTTTTTTCTTTTTGGTCGATATGTGCTATATATTCTTTTGCCATATTTACTTGTTTGTGGTAGCATATAAGCATTTTTTTAAATTCGTCAAATAAGTTTTGATTTTGCGTCTTTACATAATCTTCATCCAAAAAAATAGCAAATGTTTGAACAAAACATTCACCTTTTTTAAGTTTTTCTATATCTACATGAAAACCGTTTTTTAAGATATTTTCATTATCATTAGAATAATATAATTTATTTATACAATCACAATGCAAATCGATAAATTTCATACTTCAGCCTTTCAGCGGAGCAATCTGTACAAGTTCGAGCCCTGCTATCATCATATCCCATGCTTCCATGAGCTCATGTTGATGAAGAGCAATCCAGCCCATTGCTATTTTTACTTGTCTGTTGGGCACATTTCCAGACACCAATTCAATAGTTTCAATCGTAATAAGCGCCCGCATATTCCCGTAATGTAAGATAATAAACGGTGACATATATTTATTAAAATGCATATAAACTTCCATGTTCATAAATTCGCTTATTTTTTCCATCTTACCACCAAATAAAAAGTCTTGAATTTATTATATTAAAATATCTGTGTTTTTGCACTAATTATTTCATATAGATATGAAATTTATCGTATAAAAAAATAAACACTTTAAGTGCTTATTTTTTTAGTCTTATATTTTTTATTCCGGTTTTTTTAATCTTATTAATAAAATCATTCCTACCACGGTTGCAACTCCCGCTATAGCAAAAGACATCGCTGTACCCATTGATGTGCCTTTCACGGCCCTAACAAGAATCGGGCAAACAACCGAAGCCAAACCAAAACCTATCATAACAAAACCATAATTGATACCTGCATTTTTTGTTCCAAAATAATCTGTAGAAAGTGCCGGATAGGTTCCCAAAAATCCGCCATAGAAAAAAGCCAATGTAACAAAAAGGATAGGATATAAAAGTCCTTTTACAAAAACAAGTCCCAGAATTGTAGCCGTGCTGCAAATAAATACAACAAGCAGGGTTGCTTTTCTTCCGACTTTATCCGAGACAGAAGGAACAAGAAGTCTGCCTGCGGCTTGCAACACAGCGGCAAACATTACTGCCGTCAGAGCCTGTGCACTGGTTATCAAACGCTCCGGACTCATAAGTACGAACTGAGGATTGATCAGCATAAATCCCGGTACTGCTAAGAACATTGATATCGAAATCAAATAATAATTTCGTGTTTTTAACATTTCTCTTGTTTCATAATTTTTGCTTGTAGAGGCTACTTTTATATCTGCAGGCTTATAATCAGCCATATAGCCTTCAGGAATGTTTTGGACAAATCTCCCCCCTACTAAGCCTACCAAGAGCGTTATCAGCCCTATTACTAAAAACATCACTGTCAAATTATAATGATTTAAAAGAAAATTTATAAGCGGTGATATAATAAAGCCCGATACGCCTATCATGCATAAGATAGAGCCGCTGGCCATTCCTTTTTTATCCGGAAAATATTTCTGCATTGCAGCAATAAGTGTGTTGTACACAATTCCTCCGCCTATCCCGCTCATTACTCCGAATGTGATACTTATTAATCCAAACGCACCGACTGGTACCAATCCCGATAACGATAAACCCAGTGTATTTATAATAACTCCAATAAATAATGATTTCTGAATTAAAAATCTACTCTGTAATTTCCCGCCCAATATACTGCCGACAACAAACACAGCCAGGTTTACAGAAAACGGAATGCTCGCAGCAGATGTATCCAGGGAATAGTGTTCCATAACAAATGGTTGTATTATGCTCCACGCATAAAGAATCCCTGACGTAAGCTGTACAAGCATCCCCATAATTAAAATTTTATTACGGTTTATATTTACTGCTTTACTCGTCTCAATCAAGTACTTCATCTCCTTTATTTTGGTATACTATAATGCTATTTTTAATGTAAGTAACAGTATATCGGCTTTTTTATAAATTGTAAACAATGAAAAGCTTTAAAATATCGACTATTATTTAACAATTAAAAAAGGCAGGAAAAAAACCGGCCTTTTTGTTGCTATTTAATTGATGATTATTAGATTAGCTGTTTGTCTCTGAGTTGCGCAATTTTTGTATCATCATAGCCAAGCAAGTTTTTTAAAATCGCCTCATTATCTTGCCCAACAGCAGGTGCGCCTCTCCATACTTTTCCTGGAGTATCGCTGAATTTAGGTGTGAATCCGAATGCTTTGATTGTTTTTCCCAGAGTTTCATCCTTGTATTCAATAATATCTTCCCTGTCCAGCCAATGAGGATCCTTTACCGCATCCGCAGCAGTCATCACTGTCGAGCACCCCACTTTTGCATTATTGATTATCTCTTCTATTTCGCAGGCATCTCTTTCAAGACACCATTGTTTTGATTTTTCAGCCAATTCTTGTCCTTTTGGGGAACTTACTGCCTGTGGTGAAGATGCACATTCTTTAAATGTATAATATTCGGGATCAAGACTAATCGCCTTAATAAATCTGGTATAAACACCCGGACCGAATGCACCGATAGCCACCCATCTGTCGTCTTTTGATTTGAACAGTCCATACGGTTGAAATGCTGTGGCATTCGTTCCGGAGCGGGATTTTAATATTCCTGCTTCGGTGTAACTTACGATTGTGTCTGAAAGTATTCTGCCCATTGCTTCAAATTGAGCCACATCAACTACTTGGCCTTTTCCCGTCTGCTGCGCGCAAATATATGCCGACAACGCCCCGAAAACTGCGGTTAACGCCGAAATATAATCGTTTGTCCACGGTTTTGTGAGCATTGGCGGAGCAGGCTCAAAATCCCCGTTTAGATGCATATAGCTGCTGTAAGCCTGGCCAATCATATCATAAGAAGCTCTGTTGCAGATTTTAGGGTCTCCGCCAAACTGTGGTCTTCCATATCCACTGATATGAACGATAACCAATTTTGGATTGGTCGCCAGAAGATCTTCATCTTTAATGCCATACTTTTCAAGCCAGACTAAATTTTCCATATAAATATCGCTGTCTTTAATTAACGCCATAAATATTTCTTTTATCTCCGGTATATTCAAATTTAAATTCATCGTCAGACTCATTCTGTTTCTGGCATCCTGAGCCCAACTGGTACTTACTCTTTTATCTCCGTTTTTTGCAAAAGGAGCAAGCCCTCTATACGTATCCCCGGAACCCGGTCGTTCTATATTGATCACTTCTGCTCCGAAATCAGCCATTAAATTCGCTGCATGCGGCATTGCAACAATACTGCCACTGCATAATACACGTACTTTTTTTAACGGTCCAAAATCAGGAATTAATTTTTTTCTTTCCATTTTATAATTCTCCTTGTTCTTTTTTATATTTTTTTAACTCCTCGATAATCGCAGGTACAATTTCAGCAAAATCTCCGACAAGGCCGCATTGTGAAATTTTAAATATGTCAGCATCTTCATTTTTATTGATTGAAACAATATAATCACTGTTTTGCATGCCTACCACATACTGCACCGAGCCAGACACCCCCACATTAATGATTAATTTTGGTTTAACTGTCTTTCCGCTTTGCCCTATTTGATCGTACGGTTCAATCCACTCATTATCTATAAGTGGTCTTGTCGCGCCGAGTTTACCGCCGATTAAGTCTGCCAGCCGTTGCACAAGAGCAATATTTTCTTTGCATTGAATGCCTCTTCCGGCTGTGACAATGATTTCGGCTTCTTCAACTGTAAGCCCGCCGGTTTCTTTTTTGATTGTTTCGAGTATTTCATAGTCAGACTGAAGTGCCACATCCACTTCTTCCGTAATTATTTTTCCGTTTGAATTTTCTTTCTCTTCCAGCGGGCTAAAAACTCTCGGGCGAAGTGTGGTCATTTGAGGTCTATGCGAAGGCATTAATATCTTACACATAATATTGCCGCCATATGAAGGTTTTGTTTGAACCAAGTTCCCATCTTCATCAATTGAAAGATCCAGGCAATCAGCTGTAAGCCCTGTCTGTAGTTTCGCCATAACTCTCGGTGCCAAATCTTTTCCCAGTGATGTTGCCCCGATTAAAAAGATAGAAGGCTTATATTTTTGAACCAGCTTAAAAAGCGCATCTGCATAAGAAAGCGTTTTATATTCTTTAAGATTTGGCGAATCTACAATAATAACATTATCAGCACCATGGTTTAACAATTTTTTCGCAAGAGAAGCTATATCGCTTCCAAGAAGGATAGCAGTAATATCTTCTTTTGTTGTTTCTTTCAATTCTTTAGCTTTACTGAGCAATTCCAGCGGCACACTTGATAGGGCTCCATCAGTTTGCTCTGCGTAAACCCATATGCCTTTATATTCATTTATATTCATATCAACTCCTCCTACAGGCGCTTTTCTTTTCGGCAAAGAAGCTGTACAAATTCTTTTGCTATTTCTTCGGGTTTGCCTGTGAGCATGATCGTATTTATTTTTTTTCTCTGCAGCTCAAATATTTCTTTCACGATTGTCGGGGATCCTTTTAAGCCAATGCGTTCTTCATCACATCCCAAATCTTTATGATCCCATACGATAATTTGTTTTTTTGCCGCTTTCATAATATTGATCGGAGTAGCATATCTGGGCTTGTTTAATTCCTTTGTGACCGTAATGACAACAGGCAATTTTACTTTTACTTTTTGCGTACTGTTTTCCAACAGCCTTGATGCATACACATATCCGTCTTTAATCTCTACACTGCTCGCAAAAGTGATTTGAGGAAACCCTAATAATTCGGCGACAATTGGGCCGGTTTGCCCTGTATCTGCATCTACGGCATGGCTGCCAAAAAACGCAATATCTACATCCCCGATTTTTTCAATTGCTTTTGCCAAAGTATAGCCAGTTGCAAGCGTATCCGCTCCGCCAAGTTCACGACTCGAAAGCAGAATTGCTTCATCACATCCCAATGCCAATGCTTTTTTCAGCGACTCACTTGTCTGCGGCGGCCCCATACTGATAACCATGATATGTCCTCCGTGCTTTTCTTTAATTCTGACAGCTTCTTCAATTGCATTATTATCAAAGGGATTGATAACTCCTTTGATATTTGTCCTGTCTAGATTTTTTGTTTTGGGATCAATTTTAACATCAACTGTATCCGGAACCTGCTTTATACAAACAACAATTTTCATAAAGTTTCTCTCTTATCATTAATTTTTTTCAGCCAGTACTGTGTTTCCTATAACCATTCGCAGTATTTCACTGGTTCCTTCTCCTATTTCAAGAAGCTTTGCATCTCGTAGGAATCTTTCAACATGATATTCCCTACTGTATCCATATCCGCCTAAAACCTGAATAGCCTGGCTGCACGACTTCATACACATTTCCGAGCCAAGCACTTTCACCATCGCAGCTTCTTTTGTATGTCTTTTCCCTTCTGCTTTAAGCTTTGCAGTACTATATGTCATCAACTCTGTTGCTTCTATTCCAATTGCCATATCTGCCAATTTTTCCTGAATTGCATATAATTTTGCTATTGGTTTGCCAAATGCATATCGTTCATTAGCGTAATCTCTTGCTATTTTCATCGCATGTTCCGCGAGCCCTGCCGCAATGGCACCAATGCTTATCCTTGCACCATCAAGTGCAATCATTGCAATTTTAAATCCGCTGCCGATTTTTCCTAAAAGATGACTTTTGGGAATACGTACATTATCCAAGATCAACTCTGCTGTATTTGAACCGCGCATTCCCATTTTATTTTCTTCTTTCCCTACTGAAAAACCTGGTGTGCCTTTTTCGATAATAAAAGCAGAGATTCCCTTTGCCCCAGCATCAGGATCTGTTTTCGCCAGTACAACATAAACATCGGCAACACCGGCATTTGTAATCCATGCCTTATTGCCGTTTAATACCCATTCATCCTCCTCCAATTTGGCTGTTGTTTTTATTCCTGCCGCATCTGATCCTGCACACGGTTCGGTCAGTGCAAATGAAAAGATGCTCTCAGTTGCAGCTTTGTACAGATATTTTTCTTTTTGCTCTTCTGTACCATGATATAAAATCGTATCTGCTGCCAACCAGTGAGCATCTAAAAACAGTGCTATGCTTGCACTACCCTTTGCAAGCTCGTGAACTGTAATTGCGCTTGTAACGGCATCTCCCTCGGCTCCGCCGTATTTTTCAGGAAAATGGATACCCATGAGCCCGTTTTCTTTCATTTTTTCATATAATTCATGTGAAAATCCATGTTTGTCCAACTCTTCGTCTAAAGGTGTAACTTCATTTTGCGTAAATTCTCTTATCATGTCTCTGATCATTAATTGTTCTTCCGTAAAATTAAAATTCATTTTTTTACCTCCTTGATATAAACGTTTTTAAACATTTAACATTAATGTCATTATATAATAGACATTTTTAAATTAATTAAAAAATTTGTAATATGAAGAATCAGAAAAAACGCAACTTTTAAAATACTTTTTATAAAAATAATAAAAAGCATCTATATTTTTCTGTACTATTTTATATAGAATTTAGAAAAATATTTAGAAAAATATAAATTTTAGATATTTTAACCAAATTATGTTGCTTGCTAATACATGACACACTATTTGTATAAAATCTTTGTAAATGAAAAATAGAAAAAACAAATTTTATTATTTTCAATATAAAATCTTACGTATATTTAATTTATATACACTGCCATAAAAGTTGATTATCATTAAAATGTACCGTTATTTTATTTGTATCCTTTAACCATGAAAGATAGGAGCGGATTGTACTTCCCACTAACACATACTGTTCAAAATTCATTGTCAGATGATATGCCTCAAAAACCTTTTGTAAAATAACTTCAAAATTTAACGGCTGCCTGCAAAATAAAATCAGCTTATCTGCGATTTCATATATCTTATCTCTATTCAGGCATATCAGATCTTTAATTTCCTCTGCCGCTTGTGCATGAGATGGCACAAAGAGCTTTGCCTCTATTTTTTCAATCATATTCAATGTTTTTAAGTAAGCGTCCACATCATAAATAAATGAAATTTGATACTTTTCCAAGGTGCTTTTGCTGCTGATACAATCCGCAAGGAACACAATATTATCAGGTGTACGAATGCCTATCATATCAAAAAAATGTCCGGGCAGCGGAATGATTTCTAACTCTTCAGGAAAGCTATCCTCCGTAATATCTGTTACATCGCTTTTATCGGCAAGCAGAAATTTATGCCGTAAATCTTTACAAGGATATCCGCCATAGAGAAATGATGCTTCCAAAATCGGGAATCTTGTAAAAGCGGTTTCGATACCATTTGCAAATATTTTGCACTTTGTCTGCTGCTGTAAATAACGATTTCCGCCAATATGGTCCGCATTGGAGTGCGTGTTGATAATTGCTTTGAGCATCCAGCCATTTTCATCCAGTATTTTTCTTGCTTTTCGTGCCGTATCTTTATCGCCTCCGCTGTCGACCATGTATACATTTCTATCATCGGCCTTATATATACCGATTTTGACAGGGCTGTTGATATAATAACTTTTTTCTCCAACCTGAACTAATTCCAACATGCTATAAGTCTCGCTTTCGTTTATTACTTTGATAATTCATTATATCAAAAATTAATGTGTACAAATCTAAATTATTTTACCTTTACTGTAAAGAGAGTAACATTTATTTAATCAAATACCCGTAGTCATATGTTGCTTACGAAAACGATGTTTTGTATAGCTACTTACGTTGCCGAAACGATGATGGTTTTTGTATTTATATATATGATTCTAAAATTACAGTAAATTATATGGATATGTCCGAAAATAGCTGGTAATGCCCTTGATGAATGATATAATGATCATGTGCAATAACTTTTTAAATGGAGATAATATGATGTATTATACTTGCATAATCAATTCGCCTGTTGGCCGCTTAACCGCCGCAAGTGATGGCCACAGCCTTACCGGGCTGTGGATGGAAAGACAAAAATATTTTTGTGATGGCTTAAAATGCGGTATGGAAGAACCCGCTCTCCCAATTTTTGATAGTGTGCAAAACTGGGTTGAAGCGTATTTTGCAGGCAAGCAACCCCAAGTTGATTTTTCCCTTGCTCCTTTTGGCAGTAATTTCAGAAAAGCTGTCTGGAAAATTCTTTGCGAAATACCCTATGGCCATCTCACAACTTATGGTGCCATTGCAGAACAATTTTGCGCACAAAGCGGCAAAACTTCCATGTCTGCTCAAGCAATCGGCGGCGCAGTTGCTCATAATCCAATCTCTATTGTTATTCCTTGTCATCGTGTCGTTGGTGCAGACGGAAGTCTGACAGGATATGCCGGAGGAATTGATACGAAAATCGCATTACTGGAGCTGGAAAACGTGCAAAAAGACAGATACTACATTCCTTCAAAAGGCACTGCGCTGCAAAAAACGGAGATTATAACGTGAAAATATTAAAAGACAAAGAAGCCTGTTATGCCATTTTTAGCGCTCATGACACTCGATTCGACGGACGTGTATTTATTGGTGTAGCCTCTACAGGCATTTATTGTCGGCCTATTTGCCGGGTAAAAATGCCCAAAATTGAAAACTGTTCCTTTTTCAGCAGCGCAGCCGCAGCAGAAGCGGCAGGGTTCAGACCATGTTTAAAGTGCCGCCCCGAACTTGCTCCCGGATTATCTCCGGCGGATGCTTCAAAGCGACTGGCTCGGAAAGCAGCACTCATGATAGAAGAAGATGCTCTCTCTGATAGCAGTATATTGAAATTGGCAAATTCCCTAGGTATTACAGACCGTCATTTACGCAGGGTCTTTTCAGCGGAGTTTGGCGTTTCGCCTGTTCAATATCTACAAACACGCAGGCTGCTGCTCGCAAAAAATCTTTTAACCGACACGACACTTCCCATTACCGATGTAGCCTTAACAGCAGGATTTGGAAGCATTCGCAGGTTTAATGATTTGTTTAAAGATACCTACAAACTTACGCCAACAGCATTGCGTAAAAAGGGAGCGTCAGCTGAGATAAATACGAATCAAGACATCATGCTTCAGCTTGGATACCGACCGCCATATGACTGGGAAAAGCTTTTATCCTTTCTTAATACCAGAGCAATCCCGGGTGTTGAATCTGTCAAAAACAACGTCTATCGCAGAACAATATCTATGCACTATGCTGCAGCAGCCGTATATGGCTGGTTATCGGTAGAAAACGACAGTTCAAAAAATATGCTTGTAATCAGAATCAGCCCTTCTTTGCTTCCTGTTATTTCAAGACTTTTAGCCCGAATCAGAATCTTATTTGATTTGGATTGCGAACCATTTGAAATTTACGATAAACTTTCAACCATGAATGAGCATATTGCGGGGGTGTGTGTTTCCGGCACCCGTTTGATTGGATGCTTTGACCCCTTTGAAATGTCTGTTCGCGCGATATTAGGGCAGCAGATCACGCTCAAAGCAGCCCGGACATTGGCGGCACGAATGACCTCTGCTTTTGGCGAAAAGATAACAACTCCATATGAAGATTTAACACATGTTTTCCCGAGTTCAAAAATAATTTGCCACCTTGAAACGCCTATTGAAGACCAACTCGGCCCCATCGGTATTACCAAGGCAAAGGCACGTTCTATTTTGGCATTGGCGCAGGCACTTGAAAAAGGCGCAATCACCCTTTCTCAATATGCAGATGTAAAAAAAGAAATAACGTATCTGCTTACGCTTCCGGGAATCGGTCCATGGACAGCCGGTTATATTGCCATGCGCGCGTTGGGTTGGCCGGATGCTTTTTTGCATACAGATTACGGTATAAAAAAGGCATTGCATGGCATGAGTCAAGAAAAAATACTCAGTATATCAGAGTCTTGGCGCCCGTGGCGCTCTTATGCGATGATGAATTTATGGCATTCTTTATGATGTGCAAACCAAAGCCCGAACTGTTTGATGAAAAATATGATAGAACTGCAACCATTTTTATCGGTCAAAAATTATACTAAAAAATAAGCCATACACAGATTGAACCCTGTATATGGCATAACAGCTTTTCTTGGCGCACCCGAGAGGACTCGAACCTCCGACACACGGTTTAGGAAACCGTTGCTCTATCCTGCTGAGCTACGGGCGCACATTTTTTCGCAGGTTATTGTAACATATATTCGTCAAATGTTAAACCACTTTCGTAGATTTTTTTTGCCAGTGTAACGCCTACATAGCGCAAATGCCACGGTTCGTACATATAACCTGTAATATTTTCTTTACCCTCCGGGTATCTTATAATCAAACCGTACTTATAAGCATTTTCAGCTACCCACTTGCCTTCTGCCGTATCCCCAAAATCTTGACCTAAATAGGTTATACTTGAACAAGAAATATCCATTGCCAGCCCTGTTTGATGTTCGCTTTTACCCGGCTGCGCACTGATTCTTTGTGCATAGCTGAGCCCCTTTGATGAAACATATGAATTATATATCCTGTTTTGCATACTGTATGGCCTGTAGCCCGAGACCCCGTAGAGCACGTAGCCCGCCTTTTTTGCTGCTGCAAATAACTCTTCAACAGCCTCTGCCGCATCACTGCGCATTTGCTTCACCGTATTATTTGACTGTCTGAATTCTACGTTTACTTTAACCAAATCTTGTGGCACGTAGTCTTTGGGAAGTGAGCGGCTTTTTGTGACCAATACATCGGTTCGAGTCGGATCTAAAATAACTCCGTTATCATCGATGCTGTCTTGCAAAGAATATTTTACAATATAAGAATACGACTCACTGGCCTGCGCATCATCAGATAAGTAAGATACACTGATTTTGATTTCTTCTCCTGTGAGCGCATCTTCATCGACCCGTACGCAGCCTTCGTTGACTAGAACAGTTACGCTGGAATCGACATCAATTTGCGGAATATATTCTTCTTCTTTTTCTTTCCCCAGTTTATTATTATATAAACAATGCACTGCATAACTAATACTCTCTCCCGGAGCTATTATTTCACTTTGTGTATCGGTTACTATATTGATTTCCGATACTTTATATTTGCTTAGAAAATAATATAAAATAGTGCAGGTCATTAATAATATTATTATGAGCCCTGCAATAACAACTTTTTTCATGATTCTCCCAACTTATTTTTTTGACCGAAAATTACCCCGCAGTCTGGGCTCGGTATTTTTAATAATCCTTCTAATATTATCTTTATGTTTATAAATAACGATTATGCTTGTGATCATTAATACAAAAAAACCGCCCATAAACTGCGTACCGTTAATGATTAAACTATAAAAAGGATAGACCAAAACAACTAAAACCGTAGAAATAACAAATCGATCTGTAATAAATCCTACAATAACAGCCATAATTCCAAAAATAACACCTGCAACAGGTGTTAAGGCAAGTATCATACCAATATAGGTAGCAAAACCTTTTCCCCCTTTAAATTTTATTACAAAAGGAAATATATGTCCTATTACAGCCCCACAACCCGCTACGGCCGGTGCATAGGCTAAGTCATGAAATGACACACGCGCAATCACGACAGGCGCTACACCTTTTAATATATCTACAATATAGGCAACCAATGCATATTTATACCCTACAGTTACGGCAACATTACTTGCCCCGGCATTGTTTGTGCCATACTGCCTTATATCAATTCCTGCTTTTATTTTCCCTATAATGTACGAAATGACAATATTTCCAAATAAATATCCTACTATAAAAATCAGTACATATTTCAGTGCAATCACTTAAGTACCTCTTTAGTTTAATATGCGTTTATTTTATCATAACTACAATCTAATCTCAATAAAATCAAGAATAAATCGATGTATAATTCTATCAATAAACCAGGTTTTATATCTTTTCATATTCTCAGTCGATTCTTTTCATTTTTTCTGTTAATCATCCGCAGCAAACTGCTCAATACCGACAGGCTTTTCAGGCTTACTGTCTCCATGTTTTACAAAAATTAAAGTCACAAAAGATAAAATTGAAAAAAATAAAGCATAAGGAAACAATGTACGGTATGAAATATGCTCAAGCAACATACCGGACAGTATCGGCGTAACAATTTGCGCCGCCATGGAAAAGGTGTAATAATATCCTGTATATTTACCTACATCAGCACTTTTGCTCATATCAACAACCATAGGATATGTGTTGACCGTAATCGCCGCAAATCCTATCCCTGCCAAAGCGAACACAAAATAAATAACAAAAGAGAACGAGGTACAAAGATAAGCAATATAATACACGCTTGATAAAATCAAAATCCCTATCATTACTGTCTTCTTTCTTCCGATCATGCCCGCCGCTACACCTACGGGTATAAACGCCGCAATAGCAAAAAACGTGAATACGAGCAGGCTGTTTGCAAATGTGCCGCCGCCCAGTCCCCAAACTTTAAGAGCATATCTCGAAAAAGCCGACATAATCGCATTAAAACTCATATAACAGAAAAAGACGGTGATAAGCATAAAATACAAGCTCTTTTTTACATTCTTATCAAGGGACCCTGAAGCGTCATGCCGCACATTTTCTTTCGGCTCTTCTTCAACTCGTTTTAATTTATTTTCTTTAACGGAAAAAAGCAGTATAAGCACAGAGGCCACCATAAGAGCTGCTACGGATATAAAAACCGGCAGATAATTGGGATTGGCTTCATTGGGTATTAAAAATCTAATCGTCACAAGCGCAAAGACACCGCCTAATGTGCCCATCAGATTTATGATGGCGTTTGCTTTACTGCGCAGCGGCTTTGGCGTGAAGTCAGGCATTAACGCCACCGCAGGCGAACGATAGGTACCCATTGCAATCAATACAATTCCGAGAGACGTAATAAACAGTGCCAGATTATTTCTGTAACTTGCGACGGGAATAAACATTAAAAAAACAACGGAAATAAAAGTACCCAATAAAATAAATGGCATACGCTTCCCAATTCTTGTATTTGTTTTATCGGATATTGAACCAAAAATTGGCAGTAAAAACAAAGCCAGAACATTATCGGTGGCCATAATAGTGCCAACAAGCGTTTCTTTGAGATGAAATGTGTTTTGAAGCATTAATGGTATTAAGCTATCGTATATTTGCCAAAATGCAGATATTGACAAAAATGCAAGGCCAATAAAAATAGTGCGTTTATAGTTTAACTTCATCTTCCACTCCTTATTTAATTTAAGAAAAACCATCGGAGTGAAAGATGCTGATCATGTTTTCCAACTTTCCCCGACTCGCTATATTATTTTTTTGGTATATATTTAAAGTTTGCATGATAAATGTTATATTATCATGCAAACTTACAGACATTGTTTTGTGCCAAAACCAAGCATACAGTCGACTATATTTCTACTGCTCTTCCGTTGCCTCTTCTGTCTTTTCGTCATCGGATGGCAAGCTGCCGTCTTCTTCCTGCTTTTCGTTTTCGATATCTGCAAGCAGCAGCACCTGATCTTCTTTATTTTCCTGCGGCTGGTCTAAAAGCTTTTCTTCCTGTTCAGCCTCATCTTCAGCAGATACAATTTCGCTGACAGGCTTTCGCTTAAATTTATCTTTATTTTTGCTGTAAATGTTACCCATTGCAAAACCAATGGCAACCGCAATGATTATAATCAAAACAGCCCATATATCCATTGCATAAGAAGAAGCCGTACCGCTAAGTCCGGTCTGCTTTTCAACCGAATCATAAACAGTTGCATTCTCTATTATCTTAGTTGTGATGATATATTCCGAGCACATATCATTTTTATAGACCAGCAGACCTGCCTGCTGCACAGAGGCATCTTGGGCTATTAAATAAAATTTATCTTCATCCAGATCATATTTATAAATATTATATGTATCGCTCTGATTTAAATTTGTCATTAAATAGAATGTCGCATATCCCGGTAGCTTTCCTTCATAACCAAATGAATAGATGATGCCTTCTTCATCGTCTGCTTTCTGCCTTATAAGATCGGCATACTCACTGCTGTATACAAAAGAAAAGTCATAGTATTCGGCCTTTATATCTTCACTGATATCGGCGCCTTTAAAAATAATTTTCACGTCTCCCACATTGATTGTTAAAGTGAGGTTTGGGTATTTTTTCAGCTCTTCGAATACCTGCGCAGGAACTTGCTTACTGGCAGATGCGCTGAGATCTAAAAGGATGTTTTCCGTTGCAGTCTCATCGGTATCCTCAGAGCTTCCCAGTTCTTCAAACTGCGCTAAAATGCCCTCTACATTTACCAAATTTTTTTCTTGCGTTCCGAGGAACGAAGAAGCACGCTTAACGGTGATTGTGTATTCTTTGGTAGAGCCATTCTCCGCACTGCATACCACACTTACCGTGTTGTCGGCGCCGGCTGTGAGGTCCTCTCCGCCGGATACGCTCACGCTTGCTTTGGAATCCTGCGGCTTGCCGGAGACCTTGATACTATCCACCTCATAAGGAAGCCATACAACATAACTTGTATTGTCTTTATCAAATACGGGGGAGAGAATTCCCGGGCTCACGCTGATGGATTTTAAATAGTTATTATCGCTTTCCACATAGTTTGGGTCCTGCTCACGCGTTGTTTTGATTGTATATGTTTTTTTATTGCCTGCCGCCGCTTTTACCGTGATATACACGTTTGTTGTTCCGCCTGCTTTTAATGAGTTATTGGAAATGCTCACTTTCGCCGAGGAATCCGCAGCTTTGGCACTGATTTTCAGGCTTGAAATTTCATATCCCACACTTGCCTTATATGATGTCGTCGAAGATGAGAAAGAAGGTGATATCTTCGCATTGGAAACACTTAAAGAGGCCAGATTCGCATTTGTGGAAAGCGGTGCCGCAATGCTTTTCGAATATGTGGAGCCGCCTACACCGACATCGCTGTTATTGACCGATACTTTAATATTAGATGAACTGACCGAAAATTTTGTCCCTGTTGAACCTTTTACGGAGAATTTTAATGTACAAATCGTTCTTGTACCACTCAACGGTGACGTTAGATTATTATCATAAGCAATGATCTTTATGCTTGAACCGCTTTTACTGCTTTCTACAACCCATGGAGATGATAGATTTTTACTTACACTTTTATACGTTAAAACCGAGCTTGTGTAATTGATCGTTGCTTCAATGCCTTCTACATTACTAAGCCCGCTTAAAGTAAATTTAACAGTGATGGTATCTCCGCTTCGTACCGTGCCCGGTCCGCTCATGGATGAGCTTGCAGCCAGCACCTGCAGAGGAACCAGCGCCGTAATGAGCAGGCTTATGATTAAAACAACCAAAATTCTTTTCAATTTCATAAAGTTAATACTCCAATTATTCGTCAGACTTTATTAATGATATTTTATTTATTTTCCAAGTAAAACCGCTTTTACCATGACAAAATCACTGATAGAAACACCGCCGTCTCCGTTCATATCTCCGCTGATTTTCGGTATTCCGCTCAGCGTGCTTTTGGCAAGCAGATGAGATTTGACCATAACCAGATCGGAGATAGAAATAACACCGTCGGCATTTAAATCCCCTTTCACAGATATCGTTAACGTCTGCATCAGCGTACCGTCCCTATAAAGGTTCACCGCCATATTGGTGCCGACGTATCCGCTTGTCACCTGCGTTAATGATTTATAAACTTTTGCCGTTGTTCCGCTCGGCAAGACAAGATTACTCAAAAAAGTGCTTACACTTGTTTTTTGCGTAATATTTTTAATCAGTTTATTTGTGTTGTCTACCGTGTATACATTTGATGCAATAGATGTGACATTGACTGTGATTACACAGGATGCTTCTTTGCTTACGTGCGAGTCATTACTCTTTGCATAAATGGTTGCCTGCCCGTTCGCCTTCGGCGTTACCACCCCGGCAGAAGACACCGTGGCAACCGAGGTATTGCTCGACGACCACGCCACCGTGCGCACGCTCGCATTAGAGGGGTTTACAGTTGCTGTAAGCTGTATGGTATTTAAATTTTCTGCACTGACAGATGTTTTGTTCAAAGCAACGGATGTGACCGCTACATACTCTGCCAAAGCATCATAAGCCGCCTTTAGATTATTATAAGCAGTGTTCACTTGAGCCTGTGTGACATTATCTTTGTCTCTTACAATCACTGCCGCATCATAAGCGTCTTGCAGATCCTCAATGCTGTCTACTGTATATTTACTTTCATCCACGGCTTCCGCCGTAGTGATCATATTGGTCAGATTGGTTTTATCTATAAAGGATACCTGTCCCTTGATTTCCACCGACGATTTTTTTACATATCCCACATCACTGAAACTATACTGTTTAGACCAGTCTGTAAGCCCGGTATCATCATTAATCGGCATATCGGATTGTATTTTATAATATGTAGAATTGCTTGTATCTAAAATAATAACGGGTATACCCAATGGATATGAATTAGATTTCATTGCAAGTTTATACATCACCCCGGAAGAGGAAGAGGCACTATAATACACATTATCCGCAACCGTAGTGATTGCGAGATCATATACGTTTTTATCTTTATATTCCAGCTTTCTGTCTACTTTATAAAAGCGTCCGGCAATTTTTTGCCCCCAGTAAGGGTCCGAGGCATACTTGACATTAAAGCCCTGTTGCTTATTGCCCAAATTCGCGCCAAAATATCGTGTATCTGTGTTCGCATCGCAGTATCCTTGTGAAATCATCCTTCTCGCCATATAATCCACGCAATCGGCCACAGTATCAAAATAGTCCGCTTCATCAGGATTTGAATCTGTTGCATTAATACCAAACAAATTATTGCGATTTACTGCATAATAACTTGTTCCAAAATAACTTTCGTGAAAAGCGATACAAAGCAAAAGAAGCGCATTCACACCATATGTATTCTGCGCATCAATAAACACTTGTGCTTGCCCGTTGAGCACGCTTGTAGGTTTATTAAGCAAACTGATATAGTAATTAAGTTCAGCTGCCGTATACTTTGTTTTGGAACGCACGGGTAACAAGCTGTAATAGTCGACTAAAGTTCCCGCTAAATTTTTCAGCTGCGGATCCGTGTAGAAGCTTCTGCCGTCGAGAGAGTAATATTTTACAGACTGCTCCATAAAGGAAGGCGCTTTCAAATATGTATAGCTGCCGTATGACGGCGTTCGTGAAGTGCTGCCGATCTCTGCTATCTTATGTATGATATCAATATCTTCGTCGACATAATAATAAGACTGCCCCACCACCTGTACACGCGGTATGAGGTTTAACTCTGTTATATTGGCTTCTCCGATATAACCTGAAATACCCACTTTAGCCTTTGAAGAAGAAGTAGTTGAATAGTAAAACAACACTTGCTTAGCCGGAATATATGTATACGCGGTACTTGAACCCGATATGTAGATATACATTGTCGAACCCTCGGGCACGCTCACCGCTATACCATCCTTCATGGCAACAACACCGTTATAGGATTTTGTGCTGCAAGTCACAACCGTATTTGCATCACTGCTCGCCTTCATGGCTGCAAGCGCGTCGCTAAAGGAAGAGTACGATTTTATGGTCGTAAACGTACCGTCTGATTTGGCGGTTTTTGTATAATATGTAATTGATAATGTGGTCATCATCAATGCGTCTTCTTGCTGTTCCTGCGCTTCTTCTTCCAGCTCCTGCTGCACAACTGTGTTTTCATCCTGCATTTCCTGTGCGAGTATGCCTGCAGGATACGAAACTGTTATGAAGATAAGTAGAAAAGTACTGATTATTAATAATCGTTTTTTCATTTTTTACCTTAAACACTACTATATTTATATTAGATTTATTGTTTGCTTTATCTTTTTTGATTTTTTTATAATTATACTAAGCTCATCAACGCTGACAGCCTGATTTGCATCACTTAAAGATACAGACGGATTTTCATGGACTTCAATCATAATTCCGTCAGCACCGCAAGCAGCTGATGCATACGCCAAATCGGCTACGACATCCGCCCTGCCCGCAGCATGCGAAGGATCGGCAAAGACGGGATACTTACAGCCTTTTTTTAAAATACTGATTGCCCCTATATCAAGGATATTGCGTGTGGAAGAATCAAAACTGCGGATACCCCGCTCACAAAGGATGATTTTTTCATTTCCGCCTTGCGTTAAATATTCACAAGCTTTTAAATATTCATCAACAGTGGCACTTATCCCTCTTTTTAAAAGGATCGGCATATTTGTTTTCGCCAATGCTTTTAAAAGCGGATAATTATACATGCTTCTGGCGCCTACCTGAATGATATCTGCCAATTCGCAAAACAAATCTATATCTCCGCTGTCTACAATTTCACTGATCACAGGCAGCCGATAGGCTTTGCCTGCATCATGAAGCATCTTTAGTCCTTCTTTGCCGAGTCCCTGAAAATCATTGACACATGTACGCATTTTATAGGCACCGCCCCGCAGAATATCTGCGCCCGCCTTTTTAATCTTTTCCGCAAGAGAGAAAATCATCTCTTCGCTTTCCACGGCGCAAGGTCCGGCAATGATGTTATAAGAACTATTTAGTATTTTATCATATATGTCATGCATAGTTCAAACCTTTGAAAGCTCAAATTTTATTACTTTCTATATTTAATGGATTATATCATAAAATAGAAACAGTTTATAGCCTTCGTGTTTTATTTCATAAATTTATTCTTCCATATACCATTTTTGCCCTTCATAAAAAAGATAGGTAATTTTATTTTTAATTTTTATCGTATAACGCAGTCCTATGCCACCGGCTTTTAAACTCGCGGCACGTCTTTTATCCAAAATTTTGTCTATTTCGTAGGCTCTGCCATCTTTCCATATGATAGAGACGGGATGCATATCGCCGCAGGCATCAAAACGCACCAATGCTTCAATAAAGACTTTTTTATCATGCTGTGAATTTATCATAATCAGGAAACCCCTTTCCTAAAAAAGCTTTCCGGATGAACGATATGATCCTCTTTAGGATTAAGAGCAGAAAGAGCCGTATCGGTCATCATCACTGCGCGCTGTATTTCATCGTGTCCAAAACGCAAGCGAATATCATCAATTGCTTTCTCTAGCTCTTCCTGCTTTTGTGCGGAGATGATATGCGGCAAAAAGGAGGTTTGACTGATATTATCTTTCACAAGACCGCATGCCCGAACACCGATACTTCGAATCGGTTTTTGCATATGCGGATCATAATTTTTTTTGTATAATTCAAATGCTTTCGCAAACAAATTTTCGGATGCGGATGACGGGCAAGCAAGTGCACCTTGTCTTTGATAAGTAAAAAGATCATTTTCACGTATACTCAGCTGCAAAGTCGCAGCTTTTAGGCCATGCTGCCGCAGCCTCGCGGCCACACTTTCACAGAGCACATATAAAGTGATTTTTACATCATCGTCCGTGATTAGATCTCTGGGTGTTGTCGTGCTGTTTCCAATACTCTTTATCGGCGGATCTAAACTTTTATGCGACACATTGGAAATATCCAGCCCGTTTGCAAAAGCCCATAGTCTTTGTCCGTTAATGCCAAGTAAATTTTTTAGCTTTTTCATATCGGCTTTTGCCAGATCTCCTATCGTGTGAATGCGAATTGCCGCCAGCTTTTTAGTGGTGGCCCTGCCTACATAAAGCAATTCACTTACAGGCAGCGGCCATACAACTTCTTTAAAGTTTTGCCTTGTTATGACCGTTGTGGCATCAGGCTTTTTCATATCGCTTCCAAGTTTTGCAAAAATTTTATTAAAGCTTACCCCAACGGATGCGGTAATGCCCAGTTCTGTCTTGATTCGGCCTCTTATGGTATCGGCAATTTCCTTGCCGTTGCCAAAAAGCTTGCTTGCCGAAACATCGAGCCAGCATTCATCGGGACCAAAACTTTCTATGTTATCCGTATAATCTGCATAAATCTCCCGAGCCAATTTTGAAAACTTCATATATTTTTCAAATTGTGCATCAATAAATATAATGTCCGGACACATCTGATGCGCTTCCCATGTGGGCTGTCCTGTCTTTACACCATACGCTTTGGCGATATAATTTTTTGCAAGCACAATGCCATGCCGCTTCTCAATATCCCCGCTGACAGCCATCGGTTTATTGCGTAGTTCGGGATGATACAAGCATTCCACGGAAGCGTAAAAATTATTTAAATCTACATGCAAAATCACTCTGTCCATACTGCTTACTCCATAAATAAAATAGAACATATGTTCTATTTTATTATACTCCTTTTTATTAAAAATCTACAATAAATTTTTTAACATTTCTTTCCAACGCTATTTTTGATATACTGAAAGATAATTATCAGAAAGGGATTACTTATGTGCGGAAGATATGCTTTTTACACGGACCCCGAAAACGCCGAACTTACAAAAATAATTGAACTGGTCAGTAAAAAATACGGAGAAGGGAAAGTACCCAACGGAGAAATTTTCCCTTCAAATATTGCGCCTGCACTTTTAAGCGAAAACAATAACGGCATTGGTGCAGAGCTTTTGACATGGGGATTTTTGCATTATGATAAAAAAAATTTGATCATCAACGCACGTGCCGAGTCCGCCTCTGAAAAAAGAATATTTGCAAAAAGTCTTGCTTCAAAGCGCTGTGTCATTCCATCCACGGGTTTTTATGAATGGAATTCCCATAAGCAGGCACCCGAAAAGCAAAAATACCTGTTTACGCTGCCGGATGAAGATATGTTATATATGGCAGGGCTTTATAATGAAAGTGAAGACGGAAAAAAATTTGTAATCCTGACTACAAGTGCCAATGCCACTATGGAAAAGGTACACAATCGCATGCCTTTGGTGCTTAAAAAATCTTTGTTGAAAGCATGGCTTTATGACGATAATTTTGCTCTTTTCTATCTAACCCAAACACCGCCGGCTCTTATGAAAAGAGCCATATGAATTTTTTGAGAATATCACCGGCATATAAAAAGCACCGAAAGGTGCTTTTTATTCTTAACTATGTATACTATACTATCTATGTATTTACGCCATAATCGTTTGATTAAATGCCTCAATTCGTTTGACGGCTTCCTTGATATTTTCAAGAGAATTCGCACATGAAAAGCGAATGAATCCTTCACCGTTCGCGCCAAACGATGTGCCCGCAAGCGCCGCCACTTTCCCTTCATATAAAAGCCTGTGTGCATACTCCGCGCTGCTCAGCCCTGTTTCTTTAATGTTTGCAAATACATAGAATGCGCCGTGCGGCATTGTGCATGACATGCCTTTAACTTCATTTAAAGCCTGCGCCATATAAGCCCTTCGCTCACTGAAAGCTGCTGCCATTTCTTCTACTTTATCCTGCGGTCCTGTGAGTGCTTCAATAGCCGCTATTTGTGAAAACGCAGCCGCGCAGGAATTGGAATTCACCATTAGCAATTCGATCTGATCAATGATGTCTTTGTTGGCAACTCCGTATCCGATACGCCAGCCCGGCATAGCATATGTTTTTGAAAAGCTATCCAAAATAATGGTTTTATCTTTCATATATGGCAGTGCCGCCATTGAAAATGCTTCGCCTTCAAACACAATACGATCGTATACTTCATCCGAAAGCACAAAAATATCTTTATCCTTGATGATTTCGGCAATCTGAATAATATCATCTTTTGTAAGCACGCCGCCCGTAGGATTTGCGGGATTATTTAAAATAACCATCTTGGTTTTCTCGGTAACCAGATTTTTGAAATTTTCTATGTCTACTCTGAAATCATTCTCTTCAAGCAGAGGCATCGGCACCGCCACTCCACCGGCATACTTGATACATGAACGATAAATAGGAAAACCCGGATCCGGATAGATAACCTCATCGCCCTTATTGACAAGCGCTAAGATCGAAAAAAAGATGATTGGCTTACCTCCGGGAACAACCACAACTTCTTCGTGACCCGCCGGCACTTTTTTATGCTTTTGCACATATTCGGCAATTGCCTGCCGTGTCTCCGGCAAGCCCACTGTGGGCGTATAGCCCGTAAAGCCTTCATTCATCGCTTTGTAAGCCGCATTGATGATATTTTTAGGTGTTTTAAAATCAGGCTGACCTATTTCAAGACGAACAATGCTGTGTCCTTGTTGTTCTAATGCTTTTGCTTTGGAAAGTACTTCAAAAGCCGACTCGTTTTCCAGCGGTCTGGCTCTTTGTGCTATGTAATTGGGAATCATTTTTATACCCTCTCTATTAGTATTTCATTCAATTGTTTTTTATTATAAACACTTGTGTTTATTTTAGCAACATCTATTTTCATTAATTTCTATTTTTTAAATGAAAGAAACATTTTAATTTTAAAAAAGCCTCCGTTGATTGTTGGCATAATTTATGATGTAATGGTATAATAAAAATATAAAAACGGAGGTTTTGTTATGGATGTCCAAACGATACTTGACCATAAAGACTGTCCGGATAAATTTGCAGAGCACTTAACCAAGGAAGATATTGCTTTTCTTTTCTCTCTCCTATCAAGTAAGAACGACGAAATTCGCTATATTTGTTTTCTAACGCTTCAAAACAGAAGCCGTATTCATGATGATGTTTATGCGTATTTTGATTTGCTCGCACAAAAACTCACAAATTCAAACTCATATCAAAGAAATATTGGCCTTATCCTTATTGCGGAAAATATAAAATGGGATGCGCAAGATAAATTCACGTCTATTTATGATGAATACGCCCATCATTTTAACGATGAAAAATTTATTACTTCACGCCAGGCCATTCAAAATATTCCTAAATGGATCACCTATCGGCCCGGCTTAACGACGAAGGTTGCCACAAAACTCATGTCTATTGACCTCAGTGAATACAAAAATTCGCAGTCTCCGCTGCTGCTTTGTGATATTTTCGAAGCCCTCTTAACAATATATAAACTTCATCCATCCGACAATATAAAAGATTATTTATTAGAAAACTTGAACACTGGTATTTTAAATAAAGCAAATACAAAAAAATTTGCAAAAATACTTTCTTCACTATAAACAATTCCTTATCTACGATGAATCAATAAAAAAACAATTCATCATTACATGTAAATTCCTTATAAATTTTCATATAGAGATTATAGGAGGAAAAAATGAAAATCGTTGTATACTCGGAAATGCCGAATGCAGAAGTGTTGTATCGACTGAAAGATGACTTCCCGCAATGTGAGGTAGCCTATCCCGCTGATCAGAAGGAATTTGAAAAGGAAATAATGGATGCCGACATTTATGCCGGAAGGTTCATTACCAGCGATGTACTGGCCAAATCAAAAAAACTGCGGTATATCAGCAGCTTTATGGCAGGTGTCGACAAACTCCCGCTTAATGAAATTAATCAGAGAGGTATCATCCTCACAACGGGCCGAGGTATTCATCCCGTGCATATGGCAGAATATGCCATTGCGATGATGATCCTGGATGCGCGAAATCTTGATAAAGTGCTTTGGAATCAGCTTGCACAAACATGGCACTTATATCCTCAAGATCAAATCAGCGGAAAACGCCTCGGTATCTTAGGACTGGGTGCCATTGGTAAAGAAGTTGCCAAAAAAGCATCAGCAATGGGTATGAAGGTCATCGGCATCAAGCGAACCGTAGAACCCGTGGAATATGTGCAGAAAGTATATGACATTAAAGATTTAGCAGTCATCTTTAGAACTTGTGATTACATCATCAATCTGCTTGCGCTTACCGAATCTACAAAACATATCATTAATAAAACATATCTTCAGATGCTGAAACCTTCGGCATGCATGATCAATATGGGACGAAGCGGGACCACCAGTGAAGATGATATTTATGGTGCTTTGCAAAGCCAACTTTTCAGGCGTTATATTGTTGATGTGTTTGATATCGAACCGCTGGCACCGGATCATAAATTCTGGAAACTGGACAACATCGTGATCACGCCTCATATGAGCGGACACAATATTCAATATTTGTCAAAAGCCTATGAAATCTTAAAAAGTAATCTTCATGCATTTCTTGATGGCCGTTATGATGATATGCAGAATAAATTTGATCATGAACAAAATTATTAAAACACGAAAGATCTAAGACAACAGGATGAAGCATATGAATCGCTTCATCCTGTTTAATTTTTCGTATAAAACAATTAAATGCTAATTTGACTTAACATAAAAAATTATGCCATACTATAATCGAGGAACCAATGAATATAAAGGCATATTTAAAGGCGTTAAAAAATAAAAAATATTTTGCACTGCTGCTTTGTCTGGCTGCTTTTATTTGTATTGCGGAAGATATATGGCAAAACGAAAAAATAACGGCAGATACCTATATTTATAATAGTTTGACACATATTATTTCTGAACAATATACCGCATTTTTTACATTTATGACAAGGCTTGCAGATATATATTTTCTTGCTGCACTATGTATTTTAATATTTATCTTCATAAAAAATAAACGCTACAGCTTCATAATTATTATCAACTTAATCAGCACAATTTTTTTGAATCAAATTTTAAAAGCAATCTTCATGCGGTCAAGACCAAATTTTCTAATATTGATTGATGCAGATGGATATTCTTTTCCTTCCGGCCATGCCATGGTAGCTGCCAGTTTTTATGGATTATTAATCTATTTATTGAATCAGATGAAAATAAGAAAAAAATACAAAGTAGCTGCAACCATATTTTTATGTATTTTAATAGGTCTGATAGGTTTGAGCAGAATCTATTTAAGAGCTCATTATACCAGTGATGTTATTGCTGGATTCCTAATCTCTGTAGCTTATTTAATTGCTTATACCTCATTTATCTCCGGTTATTTAAAAAGAAAAAAATCCATATCCTAATATGGAAACGTTGTTGACATAAGAAAGACGCGTTTATGCATTCTGTTGCGTTTTCTTTTCTCTGGCCTCTTTTGCGCCGTGCATAAAGTAATAAAGTACAATACAGCCGATCAATACCATGAAAGCAAAAAGATAAATGCCACGGTATCCTATGAACGGAATCATAAGGCCTAAAATATAGGGTCCCACACCAAGTCCGAGATCCATCGCAATAAAATAAGTGGATGTAGCCATACCTACGCGCAGCGGCGGCACCTTTGCAATTGCTATAGTTTGACCGATAGAATTGATGTTACCAAATCCAAAGCCAATTAAGACTGCTCCCGTAAACAGCACAGGCGCGCTTTGCGCTCTGCTAACGATTAAAAGACCGATCGCAAATATAATCAACACGGGATATGTAACTATATTGGCTCCTCGCCTATCCATTAATTTCCCCATAAAAGGACGTGTAAAAATCGCGCCTGCCGCGTGAAATACAAAGTATACACTTGCAGCTTTTAATAAATTAATTTCCTTGGCATACAAGGGCAGAAACGTCATGATCGATGAATAGGCAATTGATGTAATCAGCACGACTGACGCTATGGGTAAAGCAAGCCTTTCAAAAAAATCGGAAAATTTTAATTTTAATTTTTTTGTTGATTTTTCAAAAACTTCCTGCGGCGGTCTGCTTTGATGCACCTCGGGAAGCTCCGCGAAGAAAGCAAGCACAAGACAGGCAATGCCTAAAAACAGACACAGCAAATATATAAGAGAAGTACTGCCTGCCTGCTGAAGCAATATACCCAAAAACGGACCGATTGCAGAAGCCAGCATGCCGCTCGACATAAAATTTCCAATCCCCTCCGCACGCCTCGCAGAAGGGATCACGAAAGCGATCATTGTGGGCAGCACCGTGGTGGCAACTCCTGCTCCAATACCGTGCAGAAACCGAACGATAAGCAACAGCACGACATTATGCACAAAAAAATATAAAATGTTTACAGCCACACAAAAAACCAACCCGAGCAGTAATATACGCTTGCCGCTCGCATATGATAAGACTCGTCCCGTTCCAATACGAGCAAACGAAGAAGACACAATAAAAATACTGGCTGCAAGACCCGCAATGCTGGCTGATACACCAAACTGCTCAGTTGCATATATGCCCATTGTTGACATCAATAGAAAAAAGACGATTGACAAAAGGAAAAAAATCAGTGTAATTGCAACATAGTTTTTTGTCCACAATTTTTGCTCTGTCATTATTTTTCTCCTCAATAAAACATTTTTTGCTATTTGGAATTTAACCTATTTAATATAGCATACTAAAAAATATGGTGCAATGTTTTTAAATAAGACAAATTTTTTTATAAATAAAATTATATTTAAAATAGGTTATTTTTACTTATTTTAAAAAAATATTACTTAAAACAGGTATAAAATGCATTTAATAGGCTAACTTCGTATACAATAAAGTTTAATAAAATATATAAAAAAGAGTGCCGTTGATGACACTCTTCATAACCTAAGTTTCCTTAAAGCTGAGCCAATACTTCTTCCACATCCGGCAACTCCGGAATTTTATATTTTTTTGTCCATATAACAATTCCATTCTCATCAATAAGTATATTCGCCCTTTTTGAAGCGCCGTATTGTTCACTAAAGATCCCGAATTGCCGCGAGACCTGACCTATCGGATTAAAATCCGAAAGAATTTTCATTTTTTCTATAGCAATGACTTTCGCCCATACCGATTTGGAAGGCAGGGGATCAACACTAAACCCGAGCACAACCGTATTTTTTTCTGTAAATCTGTCGTAAGCCCTCTCCAGTGAACGCATCTGATCCATGCACACACTTGCCCATGCGAGCGGATGAGAAGATAGCAACACTTTACTCCCTTTAAATTGGCTAAGTATTACAGATTGTCCGTTTTGATCAGGCAATGTAAAATCAGGAGCTTTCTGGCCAACTTGAATTATTTCTTCCATACGATTACCTCCAAAAATATTATCTTCCGGCAACATATTGCCACCTGTAATAATAGGATATCACGTTTTAAGAAAAGTAACAATGTTTATTTAAAGCAAGATCAGCAATAAGCTATAGAGACAATATAATAACAATTGAAAAGAATCTTTCACATTAATTGATAAAAGATTCTTTTTAAAATATCTTATTTAAACAGTAAGAAGCTTTGCATCACTTTGCAGCAGTTGTGTCAGTGGCACGCCCCATGCGATAACTTGAATATTGAGGGCTTCCAGTTTTTCTTTCACTCCAAGATTATCGGCACAGGCTATACAAGCAGAAAACGTCACTCCCGCCTGCTGTGCCTTTTTTATGGCTTCCTGAATTTCCTTATTTTCAGCAGTAAGTTTTGCAGTGGCTCCCCAAATAATCACAGTCACCGTATCCCACCATTCTCTCAACTTTGCATTTGTTGCATACATCATAACCATCTGAAGCGATGTAGTTATATCTGCATTGGCCCATAAAATATGTAGATTTGTTTTCTCTTCCATCAATACCCCCTACTTTATTTTCTTTGTCTATTTTGCTGTGAATGAATATATGTTTAAATATCCCATGCGGCCATAGGATTTTGCGTCGCAAATTTGCCGCCTGTGATTTCCAGACAAGTTCCTGAAATATATGAAGCATATTCCGAGGCAAGGAATACGATGCCATAAGCCACATCTTCGGCCGTTCCGAACTTTCTCAGCGAAATTGCTTCAAGCAATCTGTCATGGTTTTTTGCGATGTTCTCACTGTTTATATCGGTTGCGATCAGCCCCGGAATATAGCCTGCAACGCGGATATCATACGGTGCAAGCTCTGAAGAAAGCGTTCTTGTAAGGTTGCTGATCGCTGCTTTTGTTGCCGCATAGACGCCGGCATTTACCGAAGGCATTAGGCTTGCAAATGAAGCCGCATTGATTAGCACTCCTCCGTTCTTCATTTTATCTTTCGCAATTTTTGCGCCGATATAAACTGATTTAACATTGATATTAAAATAATCGTCCCAGAGCTCTTCCGGGGTATCTATAATCTTTCCAGGCTTCATAAATCCCGCATTGCTCACCCATATATCAATGCCTCCCAGCGCCTCCTGTGCATCATTGGCAAAGCGGTAAAGCTGTTCGCTTTTGCCCACATCGCATACGCCTCCGTAGACAGTTGTTCCAAATTCTTTAATTTCTTCAACTGCTTTTCTTAGCTTGTCCTCTCTTCTTGCACATACAGCCACATTTGCTCCGCACTGTGCAAACACTTTGGCTGCGGCCAAGCCTATTCCTGCATTTCCACCAGTTACAACTACATTTTTACCTTTAAAATTTAGTTCCACTGTTAACACTCCTTTACAACATGATTTCTTTCAATATACCTCTTAGCATCTCTTATGTCAAATCCAAACTCTATATAGTATGTTAAAGTTATAATGATCATGTATGTATAAAACCTGTTTTAAAGGCTATCTCAAAAATAGCACGTGTGAGATGCAATTGGTTATTTAAAAAAACCAGAAAATTTTCTTTATCATCAATACTGTCTTTAAAGGAACGTATGAAGAAATCTGCGGTATATTTTATATATTCTATATCGTCCATAATTGCTTCATGGTAATATATCTGATCGGCAAGCAGTTCGGTTATATCATCATCAGAATAATTTTTTTCTCTAAATACCTGTTTCGAGATATCAACTATCTTTTTACTCAGTATATCGATCGGCCTAATATCTTCATATTGAATAATTAAAAACAAATACAGAAGTGTCAGTTTTACAGGAATCATCTGCATGCTAAGTTCTTCTATCTTCTCCACACTCAAATTTGAATTATATTCTTTAAGGGATTTTTTTGTATACTCTGCCGCCGATCCCGTAATCCAACGGGCAGCTTCATATATATATTTATCGGCATCTGTCTCTTTTTTCCTATCAAACATAATATTTCTCTCTTACTCGGTAAAGTATTTACCAGTATACTATTAATGTATATGTCGACTGTATGGATATTATCATTTATTTGATATACAAAAAGAGCAGGCAATGCCTGCTTTTTGATTCTTTTTTTATTAACAAATCTATACCACTTATAATTCTTTATTGATATAAATTTTAATACTTGCATAGACTGATATAATCAACACAAGCAATATAAATATTGGCAATATAAATTTAAGGTTGCTTATAAATACTTCATTTGGATGCGATATATTTAATTTTGACATAAGTAAAGCAAATAATGTCGGGATTAAAAATACAACCAAAATAAGCATGCGTCCTTTTTCCACACCAAATTTATACATCAACGGAAGAATAATCGAAAAAATTAAGATACTGATTCCCCAATATACTGCCGATGCAGAAAAACTTTCAATAAATACTTTAGATATTACTATATTAAATAATAACGAGATAATAAATCCAATCACAGACGCAACCAGAGCAAGAATATATTTACTTAAAACGACTTCCTGTTTTGATACGGGCATTGTGAGTGAATATTTATCCCATTTTGCTTTTTCATCATAAGACAGCGCCGTAATCGGAAGAAAGGTTGTCAATACACAAATAAGCATACCGAAAAATCCTCCGTCTTTACTTGAAATACCAATTGCAAGCCAGATCGCAATAATTAAAAGATACACTTTTGCTTGTTGTTTTAAATTAATGATATCTTTTAAAATTAAACCTTTCATTTCACATTCTCCTTTACACAAAACAACATAATGTCTTCAATCGAAGCAGGATCAACAATTAGGCCTGTACTTACTTTATTTTTTAAGACAAGTGCTTCAACACCAAAACTGCTTTTCCTGTATCCCTTTACTATGCTTTTATCAAGTTGTTCAAACTGAGAGAGAGAACATTTTAAAACACCGTATGCCTCTTTAAGTTCATCTTTACCTTCACAAAAAAGCAGCCTCCCGTTATGGATAAAAGTAATGTAATCACATATTTTCTCGAGGTCACTGATAATATGTGAAGAAAGCAAAATACTGTGTGTTTCATTTTGAATAAATTCTAAAAAAACATCTAAAATCTCATCACGAATAATAGGATCCAAACCGCTGGTGGCTTCGTCGAGTATTAGTAATTTGCTGTCATGTGAAAGTGCAACAGCGATAGAAAGTTTCATTTTCATTCCTCTTGAATAATCTTTGACAGCTTTTATTTCCGGCAAAGCAAATTTATTTGTATAATTCTTAAAACTTTCCTTATTCCACGTGGTATATATATTCTGCATAATCATATTAATATCATTTATACATAAATTATCCGGAAAGCTACTCTCATCAAATACGACACCGATATTTTCTTTTATATGGGTTTGGCTATCATTCAAAATATCACCAAACACTCTGACTTCACCACTGTTTTTATGAATTAAATTTAAAATTAGTTTAATGATGGTGCTTTTACCTGCTCCATTTTCTCCGATGAGCCCCATAATGCAGCCTGCCGGCAGCGAGAAACTTACATGATCTAAAGTAAAATCCGCATATTTTTTAGTTAATCCTTTAATTTCTATTGCATACTCCATCTCTATTCCTCCCTATATATAAGCGAAAGCATTTCTATGAGTTCTTCTAATTCTAAGCTGCAACTTGAAGAAAGCTGTACGATTTCTTGCATAAGCATTTCTATCTTGCGCAAATATTCTTCTTTGATAAAGTCAATATTTTTACTTGCAACAAAGCTTCCTTTTCCTGTGATGGATGTGATGAATCCGTCACGCTCAAGCTCTTCATATGCCCGTTTTGTCGTAATCACACTGATACGCAGCTCTTTGGCAAGCAGCCTCATAGATGGCAGTGCATCGCCTTCTTTTAATTCTCCGGATATGATTTTATTTTTTATTTGAGAACTGATTTGATCATATATCGGCTGATTATTTGAGTTACTGATAATGATGTCCATTGTTCACCTCTATATAATGTATATATTGATTATATACATTATATGCTATATGTCAAGCACAAAAAAAAGCATCTTAAGATGCTTTTTTTATATTTTATTTAAATTTACTGTTCCCGATTCATCGATTCAAGCTGCGAATTGATTTCTTCAACTTTCATTTTTTCAATAATTACCTTAAGATCTTCTATTTGTTTTTCATAAGATGCTTTCAGTTGTTCAATTTCCTCATTCATCACTTTTTTTTGCTCATTAGTTAAGGCTTGTAATTCCTGTAAATGTTTGTTCTTGCTCCATTTTTGAAACGCCGACTTATTTGCAACAATTAGTAACACTATCAGCACAATTGCAAGTGCGGCAAACAAAGCCACTTCAATCCATTGAAAAGTAACTGTAAAGCCGCTGTAATCCTGTGCCTTTATAGCAGCAATGTTTTTATACTTATCAATTGCCATAATCACACATGCAGCAACAAACGCTAAAATGATAATGACTCCCAGTAGTTTTTTAAAAAATATACCAACTGAGCTTACTTTTTTTTCGTCATTCATTACTACACTTCCTTTGGCAGATTATTTATAGGATCATTGAATACACAGTTATTATTTATTGATATATTAAATTTATCATCTGCAACATTCGTTGTCAATTTATTTTCTGCAAATGCCGTAAATATGTTATACAACTTCATATTTTAAAATTTGAATTCCTTTACAATTACGTTTGCGCCTTGTTTTTACATACACCGTTCATATATACTAAGCCATATTGCTTTTATTAATACAACTCTATATAGTCAGGAGAAACAATTTATGAAACTACTAAAACAATTCGGAATTATTATGGGTGTATATGTAGGCTGTGAAATTTTTTTAATGATTGTTCCAATTCGTTTCCCTGCCAATGTACTTGGCATGCTGGTCATGTTTGCTCTTTTATGTGCAAAAATTGTAAAATTGGATCAAATAGAAGAAGTAGCAGGTTTTCTTACAACTAATTTAGGATTTTTCTTTATCCCTGCCGGTGTCAGCATTGCTTCTAATTTCGGGCTTGTCAAAGAAATTATTTTTCCAATTTTAATTATTTGTTTATTCGGTACGGCGTTGGTATTTACGGCTACTGTTTTTACGGCACGTGGCATACAAAAGCTCTCATTAAAAAAACATGCAAAAATAAATAAAGAAGGTATTGATGTATGAATTTCTTAACACAAGTATTCTCTTCCTCTGTTGCAGGAATTTTGCTTACAATTTGTGCTTATGTATTTACCACATGGCTTCATAAAAAAACAAATATACCTTTTCTTCATCCTATGTTTATGTCTATCGTATTACTTGTGGCTTTTTTACTTATATTTAAAGTTGACTATTCGGTTTATGAAAACGGCGGAAAGATTATAACGTCTTTTTTCGGTCCGGTTACTGTGTGCCTTGCCGTTCCACTCTATAAAAACAGAGATAAACTGAAGCAAAATATCCTTCCCATACTTATTGCAACAACCGTTGGCAGCTTTGCATCTATTATCTCTGTTGTTTTACTTGGTAAAATGCTAAACCTTGATACACAGATACTTTTATCTGTAATTCCCCGAAGCATCACAGCCCCGATCGGTCTTGAATTGAGCGCTGAAATAGGTGGGATTATGTCTATTACGATGCTGTCTATCATTGTCACGGGTGCACTTGGCACCGTTATGCTGCCTATCTTGTTTAAGTGGTGCCGTGTTCAAGATGAAGTGGCAAACGGGCTGGCATTTGGTAATTCCGCGCATGGCATGGGTGTTGTCATCGCGATGGAAAAGAGTGAGCTCATGGGCTCCATGGCCAGTCTGGCAATGGCTACTACCGGTGTGGTGAGTATCTTTATCACCAAACTTGTCCTTCCTTTTTTATAAAATATTTTATTTAGTGTATTAATATATTAAAATATTTCTTGACAACATAGATTTTCAATGCTATGATTATAAAAATTTACTTTGGAGAAAGAACAATGGCAAACTATATTTTAAACAATATCCTCGTCATTATAAACATTATCGTCATTATTAGCCTCGGTAATGTCATTTTGTGTTTGCCAAAATCTTTTTCAAGACGCAGAGTAAAAACTTAACTACAGTCAAGAAAAAGCCTTTGGCGAACAAATCGCCAAAGGCTTTTTTTTATAAATAAAGGAGGTTTTAAGTTTGAAATTAACAGGCGCACAAATTTTAATTGAAGTATTACGACAGCAGGGCATTGACACCGTGTTTGGTTATCCGGGCGGAACCGTGCTAAATATTTATGATGAATTATATAAATCCGCGGATACAATAACACATTATACCACCTGCCACGAACAAGGCGCTATTCATGCCGCAGATGGTTATGCAAGGGCAAGCGGTAAAGTCGGAGTTGTTATTGCCACTTCCGGCCCCGGTGCAACAAATCTTATTACAGGAATAGCAACAGCTTTTTTGGATTCTATCCCCATTGTTGCCATTACAGGTAATGTCTCCTGCGAGATGATTGGAAGTGACAGTTTTCAAGAAATTGACATCATAGGCGCAAGTATGTCGGTCACCAAATACAATTATATAGTAAAAGATATAACCAATCTGGCAGAAACACTGACAGAAGCATTTTTTCTGGCTCAAACAGGCAGACCCGGTCCGGTTTTGGTTGATATTCCAAAAAATATTCAAACAGCTTTATGTGAATATGAAAAAATTATTCCGAAATCGCCAAAAACAAAAGCATTTGATGATGAAACAGCCCTTAACACAGCTGTAAAAATGATTGAAGAATCACATTTTCCGTTTATTTATGTTGGTGGAGGCGCCATTACTTCAAAGTCCTCTGATGAAATTATTGCTTTAGCAGAAAAACTCCGTGCGCCTATGGGGGCTACTCTAATGGGTTTGTCCGCCATTCCGAGAAACCATGATTTTTTCTTGGGAATGACAGGTATGCACGGAACATATGAAGCGTCAAGAGCAATGTGGGAATCAGATTTGATTATTGCAGTCGGTACACGATTTTCCGACAGATCTACCGGAGATAAAAAAGAATTTTCAAAAAATAAAAAAATTATTCATATTGATATTGATCAAGTTGAAATCAACAAAAACATTCCCTGTGACCTTTTCCTTATAGGAGATATGAAAGATATTTTAAAGAAACTTTTAAATTTAATTCACTCTAAAAAAATAAATAATTTAAACAATCAATTTAAAAAAATCAAATCATTTGAAACAGTATCTTATTTAAAACTTGATGATGAAAAGTTAACTCCCAAAAAGGTAATTGAAACCTTCGGTAATGCAGCTGATGATGACTGTATTGTGGTGACGGATGTAGGACAACACCAAATGTGGACTGCTCAATACTATCCCTTTTCAGCACCTCGTACTTTTATATCTTCAGGAGGCCTCGGCACCATGGGGTTTGGTATGGGTGCAGCAATCGGTGCATGTATAGGCAAATATCTCAAAAGAACAATTTTATTTACCAGTGATGGAAGTTTTCATATGAATTTAAATGAGTTGGCCACGGCCGTATCAAATGATCTGCCTCTGATAATCGTCGTTTTAAATAATAATGCCTTAGGCATGGTCAGACAATGGCAGACATTATTTTTTGACAAGCGTTATTCGAATACTGAATTGAACAGAAAAACAAATTTTGCCGCACTTGCCAATTCATTTGGCGCACAAGGGCTTCATGTTGAAAATTACACATCCTTAAAAAACGCTGTTGACTTTGCCTTTAAACAAAAAAATCCCGTTCTTATAGATGTTTTCATCGACAAGGAAGAAAAAGTGCTGCCTATGATCCCTCCCGGCGGCACAATAAATGATGCTATCTTAAACTAAACAAGGAGAAATTACTATGAATAACAAAGAATTTATATTATCTGTTCTTGTTAAAAATCAACCTGATGCACTTATGAGAATTTCAAATTTATTCTCTCGCAGAGGATATTCTATCAAAAGCATTTCTGTTGGAGAAGCAGAAAAAAATTCGCTTTCGAGAATCACCATAGTAAGTGAAGGAGAAGATCATGACCGGGTACAAATTGTCCGACAGCTGGAAAAACTATGGATTGTTGAAAGCGCAGAAGTTATGACATCGTCTGATATTTTTACAAGCGAGTTAATGCTCGTGCAGATGAATGTGATGCAGGAAAACAAAGATACCTTAAAAAACATTATAAACCAGCATAATGCACAGATTGCACGATTGTCGGCCACTTCAATAATTATTGAAATCTCAGGCGAAGCATTTAAATTAAACGCATTTTTAAATGCGCTCAAACCCTTTCACATTACTAAAGTCAGCCGTACAGGGTTGACAGCAATTTAATTTAAATTTATAAAACAGAGGAGAAAACAAATGGCTAAATTATTTTATGAAAAAGATTGCGATGTAGATTTATTAAAAGGAAAAACCGTTGCGGTTATTGGCTATGGAAGTCAGGGACATGCACACGCATTGAATTTAAAAGACAGTGGTATCAATGTTGTTGTGGGCCTTTACAAAGGAAGCAAATCGGCCAAAAAAGCACAAGCAGACGGATTTGATGTTTATTTAACAAAAGACGCTGTACAAAAAGCGGATATTGTTATGCTACTTGTCAATGACGAAAAACAAGCTCATTTATACGAACAAGATGTAGCTCCTTACTTGAAAAGCGGAATGACACTCGCTGTTGCGCATGGATTTAATCTTCATTTTAATCAGATCGTTCCGCCTTCTGACATTGATGTCATCATGATTGCACCCAAAGGCCCCGGTCATACGGTAAGAAGTCAATATTTAGAAGGTAAAGGCGTACCTTGCCTTGTAGCTGTAATGCAGGATACTTCCAGTCTGGCACTTCAAACAGCCTTGGCATATGCTTTGGGTATCGGAGGTGCAAGAGCCGGCATTTTGCAAACAACTTTCAAGGAAGAAACAGAAACAGATTTATTTGGTGAACAAGCTGTGCTATGCGGAGGTGTTACCGCACTTATGAAAGCAGGCTTTGATACACTGGTCGAAGCAGGCTACCAGCCGGAAAGCGCTTATTTTGAATGCTTGCATGAAATGAAGCTTATCATTGATTTGGTTGTTGAAGGCGGACTTTCTTATATGCGATATTCAATAAGCGATACTGCTGAATACGGAGACTATATGACCGGTGAGAGAATTATCACTTCAGAAACTAAAAAAGAAATGAAAAAAATCCTTTCTGAAATACAAGACGGTACCTTTGCAAGAAATTGGATCTTAGAAAATCAGGCAAATCGCCCTGGTTTCAATGCAAAAAGAAAAGCGGCTCAAGAAAGCCTCATTGAGCAAACAGGCGCTTTGCTCAGAGAAAAAATGAGCTGGAAGAATAAAAAATAATTGAAAGGAAGGTGCATCATGCATTCTGATAAAATAAAATCAGGTCACGAGCAAGCCCCCAAACGGGCTCTTTTGAAGGCCTCAGGCTATACACAGCACCAAATAAAAAAACCTCTCGTCGGCGTTGTTAATTCTTTTAACGAAATCGTACCCGGACATATTCACCTTAATTACATATCACGCGCGGTAAAAGACGGTATCCTATCCGCTGGCGGGACACCAATGGAATTCAATACAATTGCTGTCTGTGACGGCATTGCAATGGGACATGAAGGAATGAAATATTCACTATGCACCAGAGAATTAATTGCGGATTGCATAGAATGTATGGCAATAGCACATGCATTTGATGCATTGGTTTTCATTCCAAATTGTGACAAGATCGTTCCCGGTATGCTCATGGCAGCGGCAAGGCTCAATCTCCCTTCCATTTTTATCTCAGGAGGCCCCATGCTCTCAGTATGCCATCATAAAAACAAAGATACATATCTGGATCTTAACAGTACATTCGAAGCTGTGGGAGCTCTTAAAGCAGGGAAGATAGATGAAAATGAATTAAATCTCATTGAAGACAATGCATGTCCCAGCTGCGGTTCATGTTCAGGTATGTTTACGGCTAATTCCATGAATTGTCTCACAGAAGCTCTCGGACTGGCACTACCGGGCAACGGGACCATTCCCGCTGTTTATTCAAGACGTATTCACTTAGCTAAAAACAGTGGAGAGCAGATATTAAAATTATATAAAGAAAATATATGTGTTAAAGATATTTTAACTGCTGATGCATTTAAAAACGCACTGACCGTTGATATGGCCCTGGGTTGCTCTACCAATACCGCATTGCATCTGGCGGCTATTGCACATGAGTTAGATATACCATTTGATTTAAAAGAAATTAATGAAATTAGCAGGACGACGCCAAATTTATGCAAATTATCTCCTGCAGGTATACACCATGTACAGGACTTGGATTATGCAGGCGGGATCCATGCCGTGATGTCAGAACTAACTAAATTAAATCTCATAAATACATCATGCCTTACCGTTAACTGCAACAGCTTAGATGAAATTCTTGAAAACTATTATGTTAAGGATCATACTGTTATTCACGGTGTTGAAAATCCGTATAGTCCGCAAGGAGGATTGGCGGTATTATTCGGCAATCTGGCTCCGGACGGCTGCATTGTCAAACGAAGCGCTGTTTTGCCGCAAATGATGCGTCATCACGGTCCTGCAAAAGTATTTGAATGTGAAGAGGATGCAGTCGACGCCATCTATACAGGAAAAATACAAAAAGGTGATGTGCTTGTTATTCGCAATGAGGGTCCGGCAGGAGGTCCGGGCATGCGTGAAATGCTTCAGGCAACATCGGCCATTGCAGGTATGGGGCTGGATGCAGATGTTGCTTTAATTACAGACGGTCGCTTTTCGGGAGCAACAAGAGGCGCTGCGATTGGGCATGTTTCTCCCGAGGCAGCAAGAGAAGGCCTTATTGGTTATGTAAAAAACGGCGACATGATTTATATTGATATTGAAAATGAAAATATCCAACTGGAAATATCAGATGATGAATTAATAAAAAGAAAATGCACACACAGACAAACGAGCAAAGAATTACGCGGATATTTAAAAAGATATTCTATGTTGGTCTCTTCTGCGGATAAAGGAGCGGTATTCATTTCAAAATAAATTTAATTTATTTAAATAGAATACAGATAAAACAATGCTTACAGTAGATAAAATATATCAGGCATCTCAGATGTTAAAAGGTGTGGTTCGTAAAACAGATTTATTACTGTCATCAAATCTCGCAAAGGAATGTGAATTATATTTAAAAGCGGAAAATCTGCAGATAACAGGCTCGTTTAAGCTGAGAGGCGCTTATTACAGAATATCTCAGTTAACAGATGAAGAAAAGGCAAAAGGAGTAGTGGCATGTTCTGCAGGCAATCATGCACAAGGTGTGGCAATGGCAGCGAAAAAGAATGGCATTAAATCAACAATTTTTCTTCCGATTACAGCCCCGATTTCAAAAGTAGAGGCAACAAGACGCCTTGGTGCAGAAATTGAGTTAGTGAACGGAGTATACGATGATGCTTATCAAGCGGCATTGAAATATCAAAAAGAAACGAAAGCTGTTTTTATTCATCCATTTGATGATGAACATATTATTGCAGGTCAGGGAACAATCGGGCTTGAAATTCTTGAACAATTGCCGGATGCAGATGCAATCATAGTTCCGATTGGCGGCGGTGGTCTTATTTCAGGTATTTCTTATATTGTAAAAAAATTAAAACCGGGCTGCAAAGTCTACGGTGTACAAGCTTCCGGAGCTGCAAGCATGTTAAAGTCCATAGAATATAAAAAAAGGAATGAACTGGCTACACTTTCCACATTCGCCGACGGCATTGCAGTCAAATATCCCGGCAAGCTGACGTATGAGCTTTGCTCGAAATATGTTGATGATATTGCGAGCGTAACAGATGATGAAATTGCCTGGGCTATTCTTGTGCTTATGGAAAAACAAAAACTTGTCGCAGAAGGTGCAGGGGCAGTATCCGTAGCGGCAGCCTTATCGAATAAATTCCCATTAAAAGGCAAAAAAGTTTGTGCCCTCGTATCGGGTGGTAATATTGATGTGAATATTCTCTCACGTGTTATTAATCGGGGGTTGGTGGCAAGCGGCAGACTTACAAATTTAAC